>SAMEA104315427__coassemble_362_pt1 | contig 59998 bp, 48 predicted proteins | sample SAMEA104315427__metabat2_low_PE_039 | metagenome-assembled genome bin SAMEA104315427 (sample SAMEA104315427) | gut metagenome | biome: Monkey gut; feature: monkey-associated habitat; material: faeces | place: China | collected 2013
TGCCGCAGGATCGACCTCAGTAGCATGAGCGACGGCATAACCAGATTCGTCTGCGGCATGTGCAAAAAGGTGCTCATTGCGAACTCTATAGGCGCGCTTTGGACTGACGTCAAGGCGCAGGACTACGCCTCTATGCCCGCCGCCACGGCTTGGCTCGGCATTGCGGCGTTCACCTTGCAGATATACTTTGATTTCTCGGGCTACAGCGATATGGCGATAGGCCTCGGCAAGATGCTGGGCTTCGACTTCCCCGAGAATTTCCGCTATCCTTACAATTCAAAGAGCATCGCCGAATTTTGGCGCAGGTGGCATATCACGCTCGGCGACTGGTTCAAGAGCTATGTCTATTTCCCGCTCGGCGGCAGCAGAGGCAGCACGGCGGCGACAATACGCAACACCCTCATCGTGTGGCTGCTCACCGGTCTTTGGCACGGCGCAAGCTGGAATTTCATCCTCTGGGGTCTTTATTACGGCGTGCTTATAATACTTGAGAAATTCGTATTCAGTCGCCTGCTCGAACGCACTCCGTCCGCCCTACGGCACATTCTCACGATGCTTGCCGTCGTATTCGGCTGGGTCATATTCGAGATAACCTCCCCTGCCTCGGAACTTGAATTCGTCAAGGCGATGCTCGGCTTCGGCGGCTCGTTTGCAAATTCGTTCACGCTCAATGCGCTGCACAATTACGCTGTCACATTCATCGCGGCAATCGCAATCTCCACGGGCATCCCGCTGAAAATATGCAAGAAACTGCCCGAGAAGCGCGCGGACACCCTCTCGCTCGTAGGCGAAGCTGCGGGCATGACCGCCTGCATAGCCTGCCTTGTTGACTCGGGCTACAACCCGTTCTTATACTTCAATTTCTAAGGGGGTGCAGGTATGAAAACAAAGTTTCTCAGAATTATACTATTTTTCCTCGTGATCCTCATCATCCCTGCTTTCACCCTTTTCGGCAAAAAAGAGAGCGTCAGCTACAACGAGAATAAAACGCTTGCCGAGATGCCGAAGCTCAGCTTTGAGAGCTGGAAAAACCGCACCTTTATGGACGGAATGAGCGACTTTTTCTCCGACCATTTCGTCTGCCGCGAGGGCTTCATCAGGCTCAAAAACACCGCCGACAAGCTGATAGGCAAGGATGAGATAAAGGGCGTTTATGAATTTAACGGCTCGCTCATACAGCTTTTCCGCAACGGAACGCCAACTATAACCGACCGAAACCTGCGCACGATCAATTCATTTGCCGAGAAAGCGGGCGAAGCTCCCGTGTATTTCGTTCCGGTTGTGACGGCGCAGGAGAAATTCAAGGCGAAGCTGCCGAAATATCTTGACCTTGACGACGAGGGCGAATACGTCGCCTACTGCAAGAGCAAGCTCAAGGGCGTTGAAACTCTCGATATCAGCGAAGCGGTGCTCGGCGAGGATTACGCCTATTACCGCACCGACCACCATTGGACATCCAACGCGGCATACGCCGCTTATCTTGCGCTCGGTAAGCCTCTGAGCTACGAGCCGAGGGAGCTGAAGGCCGAGGTGATGAGCGACAGCTTTAAGGGCACTCTTTACTCCAAGACGCTCAACGAAAGCATTGAAGCGGATGAGATCATCCGTTACGGCGGCGAAAGTCGGGCGACCCTCACCGTCGGCGGCAAGAGCAGCCCGCTTTATTGCCCTGAACGCCTTGACGAGAAGGATAAGTATTTATACTTCCTCGGCGGCAATTACGGCATATGCACCGTGACGAACGAAAAAGTTCAAGGCGGCAAGCTGCTGATGATAAAGGACAGTTACGCTAACTGCCTTGTTCCCCTGCTGGCGGAGCATTTCTCCGAGATAACGCTGATCGACACGAGATATTGCAGCCAAAGCGATATTGCTTCGCTCGACCTCGCGGAGTATGACGAGATAGTCGTTCTCTTCAATGTCAGCGGCTTCTCGCAGGAACGCAGCCTTTCGCTGCTCGACACAATAAAATAAAAAAGCGCTCCCCCTTGCGGCGGCAAACCACAGGAGGGAGCTGCTGTTTTTTCAGCTTACGGTGATTTTTTCAACGATATTTTCCGAATTCAGGGTAACTGTGCCGCTCACTTTCTCGACAGCACCGCCGTCATATGACAGCTCGGCGGTGAAGCTATAAGCTCCGTTATCGGGCGCTATGTCAATCTTCAGCAGCGAATATCTGCCCTGCTTCTCGTACTTTATGGGGTATCTGTTTTGCTTCATGTTCTCAATGCACTCGGCCGTCGCCAGCTTTGAGAGCGACGAATAATAGCTGTCATAGGCCTGCAGCATCTCTTGCGGGAGAGCGGCGATATCATCAGCGCCAATGTCGGCGCCGCCTATATGCGCCTCCAGCTTCTCGTATCTGCCGTTACTGTTATAGGTGAAAAACTCGGTCAGGAACTGCTTTGCGGAGCGCAGCTGCTCAGGTTCTTCCCTATTGCAGCCGGCGAACAGCACTAATGCAGCCAAAAGCAGTATCGGCAAAAACAAACTCCTCTTAAAGTGCTTCACATTTCCATCTCCTATCATATATTACCTTACAGTATGTGAAGATAAAACTTGTACCCTGGCAAGGAATTTGAAGAAGTATAGCCATAAGAATCAGCACCATAAATTATACAGCCATTATTGTTGATTTTTTCTTGCCCATGTAGTGTAGCATGCCTGCCAATTGCATCCATTCCCCATTCATACATATCACCCTCAGTTACCATAACAAGACCACATCTAGAACACTGCCATGCACACCCAGCATTAATGTATGTGCTACCATCAAGTTTTATAACATATCCTATTCCACTGGACATCATACGGTGTGACGGATATGTGCCACAAACCGGTTCATGACGCAACGGTTCTTCTCTGTTTTCAACATTTGTACCGATAATCGACAAATCTGCAAACTTATTGTTGCTTTCAGCATTAGCCAAAAGTACAAATGAAGATAAAACTATTGTAACTATAAGAATATACGATATTATTTTAATTGTTCCTTTCATAATACATCTCCTTAATTAATTGTTAAATATTTTTTGGAAATTTGCCAAAAAACCTCCCACATCGGAATCACCCTCTTTCGTGATAAAAGTATAGCAAGCAATAAATTCGTGAGCATATTTGCTGCTACAATTACATTATACTTATCTACATGCTCTATGTCAACATATATTTAAAAATTGAATAAAATTATTTTTCCGTGATATTCATTCATCGGCACAATAAAACGGCAGGCACGGCAAAGCTCCCCCTTGCGGCGGCAAACCGCAGGAGGGAGCTTACTTGCATTTATTTTTAATTTAACTCATGCGTAGTTGACAAAGAGCGCAAAGTGCATCACCGCCACGGACAGCAGCCCTTCGGCGAGGAACAGCTTCCAGGTGTATTTCAGCCATTTGCCGTAGGAGATATTGACAAGGCCTATGGCGATTATCATTATGCCGCTCGTGGGGTAAAGGATATTTGTGAAGCCGTCGCCCATGCAGAATGTTAGCACCACGGAATTGCCCGAGATGCCGACAAGCTGTGCAAGCGGGGCAACTATCGGCATTATGAGGAACGCCTTCGCCGTGCCCGAGCCGATGAAGAATTCGAGCACCACGACGAACGCAAAAAGCATCAGTATAGCCGCATAGGGCGAGACGCCTTGGATAAGCCCGTAAACATAATTGAGGATGGTATGGACTATCATACCCTCTTTGAGGATATAGGTTATCGCAAGGATAAAGAATATCAGCGGGATCGCGGGGGCAATGGTCTTAACGCCCTTGCCGAAGCTCTTAAAGAGCTGCTTGCCCCTAAGCCCCGAGAGGTAGCCCGCGGTAAGGCCGCCCGCCGTGAAGAGCACCGCCATGCCCGGCATTGAGATATAGCCGCTCATGTCGAGCAGGAAATCGACTATAATGCACACAAGCACGCCGCTCACGCACAGCACAAAGGCTTTGGTCGCCTTTTTAATATTCCCGTCGGCAAGTATCTCCAAGCCGTTATCGAGCTTATATTTCTCGCGCAGCGCCTTATCCGTCTCGTAGCAGATGGATTTTTCCGGGTGCTTCTCGATCTTCTTCGCATAGCTGATTATAAAAGTGATGAGCACGAGATAGACGAGGACGAATACGATTATCCTCAGCCACAGACCAGAGAAAACGGGAATGCCCGCGAGCTTCTGCACCGTAACGACGTTGAACGGATTAAAGGTCGCAGCTGTGAAGCCGAACGCCACGGCGATAAGGCTGATGCTCAGGCCGACGAGCGAATCCCAGCCGAGCGCCAGAGCAATCGCGGCGCAGATGGGCACAAGAGTGACGGATTCCTCAAGAATGCCCGCCGTTGAACTGAGAAGCATACACACAAAGACCATCATGCAGAGCAGGAAATATTTTTTCTTCTCAAACTTCTTGATGATGACAGCCATTATGTATTTGAGCACTCCCCGCTCGTCGAGGATGAGGAAAGTGCCGCCTATCAGGACGATAAAGAGTATTATGGCAAGACCCGTGGTGACATTCTCGTCGCCGAAAAGGAGCACAAGCGATAGCGCTATCTTCCATATCAGCATTTTATAATTGATTTTATGATATGTGCCGTCGATAACCATGCCGCTGACATCGGTAGCCGTGTCATTATCGACGGATTTCACGGGCTTGATATTGACCCCCGCCGAGTCGAGCAGGGCGAGATATTCGCCGAAGCCGAGCGATTTCTCCTTATCGACCTCATATTTCGCCTCGGCATCGGGGATGGCTACTATCGTGCCGTCGGTGAGCTTATAGGTGTTCTCGGGGTAAACATAGTATTCGCCCCTCGGCATCACCTGAGTGAGCACGCCCGCAAAAGCCATTATCGCGACAAGCAGGATGCATATGCCGATTATTGATTTCTTGTTGAGCTGCAATCCCGAGGAGGGATCGCCCTCGGCCTGCTTCTTTTGCTTAACGGCCTCAGCCATTTGCCTCGCCTCCGTCTATCAGATTGCGTTTGGTATTCACGATAAAATCCTGTATATTGGTCACAACGCCCGTGGCGCTGAGACTGCCCCTGTCCTTTAGCTTGTTGACGGCGAATTCGGAGATATCCACCACATAGAAATAGACGGGGCGCACCTTGCAGCCGACCACCTGATATGACGGGGTCATGTTGCCCGTGGCTATCGTGTGGAGCTGAGTCGCAAGGGCGATCACCGTGGTCGCTTCGCAGGTGTGCGCTCTCATGGCGTCCTGCGCCTCATAGACATTCGGTATCACATCGGGCAGAGGGCCGTCGTCCCTGATAGAGCCTGCGAGCACAAAGGGCACATTGTTGCGTACAAGAGCGCTCATAATGCCCGTGCTGATATTATTCTGCTCGATGAAATTCTTGACCGAGCCCGCCTTACGCACCAGATTAATGACGTGAAGGTGATTATAGTGACCGTTGTAGGTGACTTCCTTTGTGTATATATCCTGCCCGAGGCCGGTGTGGAAAACATCGCCCTCCATATCGTGAGTGGCAAGGGCGTTGCCCGCAAAAAGGGCGTGGCAGTAGCCGTTGTCGATAAGTGCTGCCATCGCGTCCCTTGAGTCGTGGTCAAAGGCGCAGGCGGGGCCGAGCACCCAGACTATCTTGCCGTTATCCCTGTCGTGGCGCAGGATATCATAGAGCCTGTCGTAATCCCTCGAATATGAGGTCTCCCTCGACTGCCCCGTTCTGAAAGCAAAGCTCTGATTATTCTCCTCGGCGGCGGTGAAGCCGTCCGTGTGGACAAATACTCCGCAGCTGCCGTCGTCCGTGCGGCCGACAACGACTTCATCGCCCTCACGGATATTGCGCATTTCAACAGCGTGTGGCTCGCCGTCCTTAATAACGACTGAGCAATCCATTCGGCTGCCCTTAATGAGCTTCCATTCGCCGTTTATCTTGAAATACTCGGGGTAAATGGTCGTTGCGTAGAAATTCTCGGGAATATATCCCCTGCCCGCCCGCTCGGTCGTAACATCGGGGCAGGATATGAACCTTTCGGCGCTGAAATCCGGCGCCGTGTATTCAGGAAGCTTAAACATATAAATTCCTCACAAAATCAGATTCTCGTGTCAAGGATATCAACATATTTCTCACGGAATTCGCCGAAAGTGTCGTTATCAATGCTGTCACGGATGCGCTGCATAAGAGTATTATAGAAATAAAGATTATGGATAACGCAAAGCCGCATTGCGAGCACCTCTTTCGCCTTGAAAAGGTGGCGGATATACGCCTTGGAGAAGCGGCGGCAGGTAGGGCAGTCGCACTCCGGGTCGATGGGCAGCGGATCGCGCTCATACTTGCGGTTGTTGAGGTTGATTATACCATTTTGGGTGAAAAGATGACCGTGGCGGGCATTGCGGCTGGGCATAACGCAGTCAAAGAGGTCAACGCCCCTGTAGACCGCCTCGATTATGTTGCCGGGGGTACCGACGCCCATCAGGTAGCGTATCTTATCGGCGGGCGCATAAGGCTCGACGGCCGAGATGATGCTATACATATCCTCCTTCGGCTCGCCGACGGCAAGGCCGCCTATGGCATAGCCGTCAAGGTCGAGCGCCGCTATCTGCTTCATATTCTCAATACGCAGCTCGTCAAAGGTGCAGCCCTGATTGATGCCGAAAAGGAGCTGGTGTGGGTTCACCGTGCCGGGCAGAGAATTGAGCCGCTGCATCTCCGCCTTACAGCGTTCGAGCCAGCGAACCGTTCTCTCGCACGATTTTTTTGCATATTCATATTTGGCGGGGTTCTCGACGCATTCGTCAAAGGCCATCGCAATGGTGGAGCCGAGATTGGACTGGATCCTCATGCTCTCCTCGGGGCCCATGAAGATATGCCTGCCGTCCACATGGGACTGGAAGTAAACGCCCTCCTCCTTGATCTTCCTGAGCGAGGCGAGCGAAAAGACCTGAAATCCGCCGCTGTCGGTCAATATCGGGCCGCTCCAGCCGGAGAATTTGTGAAGCCCGCCCATCTCCCTGACCAGCTCGTCGCCGGGGCGCACATGGAGGTGATAGGTGTTTGAGAGCATGACCTGGCAGCCTATCTGCTCAAGGTCAACGGCGGAAAGCCCGCCCTTTATTGCGGCGCAGGTGGCGACATTCATAAACGCCGGTGTCTGCACCGTGCCGTGGACGGTGTGAAACTCGCCCCGCCTTGCATTTCCTTCTTTTTTTATCAGCTTATACATATGATAACTCCGAAAATTATACTATCAGCATGGCGTCGCCGAAGGAGAAGAACCTGTATTTTTCTTTCACGGCGACTTCGTATGCGTGCATGGTGTGGTCGTAGCCCGCAAAGGCGCTCACGAGCATTATAAGAGTGCTCTCGGGCAGGTGGAAGTTGGTGATAAGGCAGTCGATGCACTTAAACTCATATCCGGGGTAGATGAAGATATCCGTCCAGCCGTCGTCCTCGCATATGCAGCCTCGGAAAGTCGCCACGGATTCAAGGGTGCGGCAGCAGGTGGTGCCGACGGCGAATACCCTGCCTCCGCCCGCTTTTGTCTCGTTGATTATCGTAGCGGTCTCGGCGGGCAGATGATAATGCTCCGAGTGCATATGATGCTCCTCGATGTTATCCGCCTTGACTGGGCGGAAGGTGCCGAGGCCGACATGGAGCGTGACGAAACCTATCCTGACGCCCTTTTCTTTGATCTTTTCAAGCAGCTCGGGGGTGAAATGCAGACCCGCCGTGGGCGCTGCGGCGCTGCCCTGCTCCTTGGCGTAGACGGTCTGGTATCTGTCCTTATCCTCGAGTCTCTCGGTGATATAATGCGGCAGGGGCATCTCGCCTATCTTATCAATGACCTCAAAGAAATTGCCCTCAAAGCCGAATTTCGCCACTCTGTTGCCGTCGGGCAGCACTTCGATTATCTCGGCGGTCAACGAGCCGTCGCCGAATGTGAAGCGGTGACCCTCTTTCGCCTTTTTGCCGGGGCCGGTTATGACCTCCCAGGTGTCGGCGGAGCGCTGAGTTAGCAGCAGGAACTCCACCACCGCGCCGGTGTCGACCCTCGTGCCGTACATCCTTGCGGGCAACACCTTGGTGTTGTTGAGTATCAGGCAGTCGCCGGGCTTCAGGTAATCCGTCACGTCGCGGAATATCTTATGCTCCAGCTCGCCCGTCGCCTTGTGCATGACCAGCATACGGGAGCTGTCCCTCGGCTCAATAGGCGTCTGAGCGATAAGCTCCTTGGGCAGATTGTAAAAAAATTCGCTTCTTTTCATTAGAAAACCTCGAAAATATTAAGAATATATTTGACTAATAAATCAATGTGTGATATCATCATAATATTATCACAAAGTTTTGTCAAGGCAATATTGCCAAATAATTATAGGCACTTCTGAAAGGGGTCAAGAATTATGAAAAAGTACAGAGTCGGCATAGTCGGAGCAACGGGAATGGTCGGTCAGCGCTTCGCCACCCTGCTTGAGAATCACCCGTGGTTTGAGGTAGTCGCCCTTGCCGCAAGCCCCCGCTCGGCCGGCAAGACATATAAAGAAGCAGTCGGCGCAAAATGGTGCATGGCTGCGCCCATCCCCGCGAACATGGCTGACATCGTTGTAATGGATGCCGCAAAGGACATCGACAAAATGGCGGCGGCAGTCGACTTCGTTTTCTGCGCCGTTGACATGAAAAAGGAGGAGATAAAGGCTCTCGAGGAGGCTTATGCCAAGGCGGAGTGCCCCGTTATCTCCAACAACAGCGCCAACCGCCACACCCCCGACGTGCCGATGATAGTGCCCGAGCTGAACCCCGAGCATTCCGCTGTCATAGCCGCTCAGAGGAAGCGTCTCGGCACAAAGAGAGGCTTCATCGCCGTCAAATCCAACTGCTCGCTTCAGAGCTATGTGCCCGCTCTTTTCCCGCTGGATAAGGCAGGCTACAAGGTCAAGGACGTGCTCGTATGCACCTATCAGGCGATCTCCGGCGCAGGCAAGACCTTTGAGACCTGGCCCGAGATGGTCGATAACGTGATCCCCTACATCGGCGGCGAGGAGGAGAAATCCGAAATTGAGCCGCTCAAAATTTGGGGCAAAGTCGAAGGCGACAGGATCGTTGAAGCGACCAGCCCGAATTTCACCGCTCAGTGCCTCAGAGTCGCAGCCTCCGACGGTCACATGGCTGCGGTATTCGTAAGATTTGAGAATAAGCCCACAATAGATGAAATGAAAAAGATCTGGAAGGAATTCAAGGGCTACCCGCAGCAGGTGGGTCTCCCCTCGGCTCCCAAGCAGTTCCTAAACTACTTTGAGGAGGATAACCTCCCCCAGACGAAGCTCCAGAGAAATCTCGAGAACGGCATGGCCGTCTCGATCGGCAGGCTCAGAGAGGATACTCAGTATGACTACAAATTCGTCTGCCTCTCTCACAACACCCTCAGGGGCGCTGCGGGCGGCGCCGTTCTTATGGCGGAGCAGCTCTGCGAGCAGGGTTACATTGAGTCAAAATTCTGATAAATCATACCGAAAGGATAATGCAGCATGAAACCCGTACTTTTTACCGGCGCAGGCGTCGCCATCATCACACCGTTTAACGAGGATCAGAGCGTTAACTACGACCGTTTCGCTCAGCTTGTCGAGGATCAGGTCAAAAACGGCACGGACGCCATCGTGGTCTGCGGGACTACGGGCGAGGCAAAGACCCTCTCCACCGAGGAGCATATCAACGTCATCAAGCTCTGCGTTGAAGTCGCAAATCACCGTGTGCCCGTCATTGCGGGCGCAGGCAGCAACGACACCCACTATGCGGTAAAGCTCTCTAACGAAGCGGAGAAATGCGGCGTTGACGCCCTGCTCTCGGTCACTCCTTACTACAATAAGACCTCTCAGAGGGGCCTCATAGCTCATTACAATTATATCGCCGACAGGGTCAGCGCACCTATGATACTCTATAACGTGCCGTCAAGGACGGGCGTTAACATCAAGCCCGAGACCTATGCCGAGCTTGCAAAGCACCCGAGGATAATAGCCACCAAAGAGGCAAACGGCAATATCTCCGAGATAGCTCAGACCGCAGCCCTCTGCGGCGACGAGCTGACCATCTACTCCGGCAACGACGACCAGGCGACCGCAATCATGTCCCTCGGCGGCAAGGGCGTTATCTCCGTGCTCTCAAACGTAGTGCCCGGCGTAGCGCACGACATCGTTCAGAAATATCTCGACGGCGACTACATCGGCAGCCGTGAGCTTCAGCTCAAGTACCTTGACCTTTGCAACGCCCTCTTCATGGACGTCAACCCCATCCCCGTCAAAGAGGCCATGAACCTCATGGGTATGGACGTCGGCGAATGCAGGCTTCCGCTTGTCGGCCTAACCGACGAAGCGAGAGAGACGCTCAAGGCTACCCTCAAGAAGCACGGTCTCGTCTGATCACACAACAACCGAGGTAATCTAAAATGACAGGAATTTTACTGAGCGGCTGCAACGGCAAGATGGGCAAGGTCATCACCGCGGCGGCTGCGAACGCCGACGACATTGAGATGGTCGGCGGCATAGATCTCAACACCGACGCGAGCGCGGGATACCCCGTATTCGCCTCCCCCGCCGAGGTCGCCTCCGAGGTTATTGCCCGCACGGATGTGATAATTGATTTCTCCAATCCCTCGGCATTCGCCGGTCTTATTGAATTTGCGGTCAAGGCGGCAAAGCCCGCAGTCTTTGCGACCACGGGTCTGAATGAAGCTCAGCTCACGCTGCTTCACCACGCCGCCGACAAGATACCCGTATTCTTTGCGGCGAATATGTCGCTCGGCGTCAGCCTGATAAGCGAGCTTGCCCAAAAGGCCGCCAATGTGCTCGGCAAAGACTTCGATATCGAGATAGTCGAGATGCACCACAATCAGAAGGTGGACGCCCCCAGCGGCACGGCGCTGATGCTTGCCGACTCTATCAAAGAGGCTCTCGGCGAGGATATGCGCTATGAATACGACCGCCATGCCAAGCGCGAGAAACGCGGCAAAAACGAGATAGGCATCCACTCCGTCAGGGGCGGCACGATAACCGGCGAGCACGAGATAATCTTCGCAGGTCACGACGAAATAATCAAAATATCCCACAGCGCCCGCAGCAAGGAGCTGTTTGCGACCGGTGCGATAAACGCCGCACGCTTCCTTTGCGGCAAGCCTGCGGGGCTTTACGGGATGAAAGAACTTATCGGTTGAGTTGTTAAAGCAGGAGGTATTGCAATGGGTCTTGTTGAAAATATTTATGTCACGGAGGACGTAACACTCTTCTCGCTCTGCGACGCTCCGGCGGATGTCGCCCACATGGCGGAGGTATTCGCCCTGATCGCTAAGTCAGGGATCGACGTCGATATGATATCACAGCTCCCGATAAGCGGCAGCTGCTCGGGATTCTCATTCACCGTCAGCGACGACGACTTCATCTCGGTGCTTTCGATAGCCTCCGAGCTTCGCAGCAGAAACCCCAAGACCAAGATAAGCGTCAGCAGCGGCAACTGCAAGCTGACCGTCAGCGGCGAGGCGATGAGGGGAACTCCCGGAGTCTCCGCCCGTGTATTCAAGGCGGCGGCAAGCGTCGGCGCGGATGTGCGCATGATAACGACCTCGGAGATCGAGATTGCACTGCTCGTTGTCAAATCCGACGTTGACACCGTTATCGACGCAATCAACAAAGAATTTGTCGAATGATCATATAAAGCAACTCTCCCCCGGCTTCGTCCGAGGGAGAGTTTTTGTTTGTGGTATCTTTTAATTGGTTTTCTGATCAAAAAGGCTGTAACGCTGCCTAATCACACATTTGCAATTCTTTTGCGGAACGCCGAGGACGTCGTCCCCTACAATGTGAGATAAAAATTGTGCCTGCCCTTGCCTCCCTCTGACGGGGGAACCGACATAACTGCAAGACGGATCGTGAGCTTTCCGAGCCCTTCTCACCCTCTTTTTCTCGTCAGGCAAGCGCCGACAAGCGAAGCGACAAAGACAAACGGAGCGAGTCTCACAAAGGCAAATTCAAACGCATGGAACGCCGCACCGAAAACCGCTGTTTCGGGGTCGGCATAATTCCAGCCGAGATACGGGCTTTTGAGCGCAGCCAACGCCGCAAAGCCGACAACAGTAACGACAGATAATATCAGAAAAAACAGGTGAAGCGCTTTCCTGCGTGCGAGCTTCCTGCGGGCAAGCTGCAAATTGATGACCTCCAGCTTCTCCGAGACTGCTTTAAGGTCGTCGGGCTTCGCTTCGGGCGCATTCTCGCCGAGCAGAGTGCTCACGGGCGTTTCAAGCGCCTCAGATATCGAGATGAGCATATCGGCGTCGGGCACCGACAGCCCCTGCTCCCACTTTGAGATCGTTTGCCGCACCACATTCAGCTTGACGGCAAGCTCCTCTTGAGAAAGACCTTTTGATTTGCGGATCGTTTTGATGTTTTCACTTAACATTCGGGCAACCTCCTTTTTGGGTGACCGTCGATGATCGCGGTCACTCAGCCGTACCGATATTATACGGTCGGCAGCCCATTGCCGCAAGCAACGCATATTAACATTTGTAATTGTATCACAAAACGCCCGAAAAATCAGCGGATCTTTCGAGCGTTTTAATATTATTCGGCTATGTGGGAAAAGAAGAAGTCCTTCTTATCCTCCTTGATCACTCGCAGAGGCTTTATCTGATTAAGGTTGGCGCCTCTCTTCTTGAGAGCCTCTCGCTGCTCCTCATAAGTTCCCTGGCGCAGGAAGTGCATCTCGGTGTCGCCGAGAGTGCCGGTATTCTTTGCGTCGGAGATAAAGAGGTTGGAGTCGCTCAGATACTTGTCAAACGCCTTTGCCATCGCCTCGCACTTGTCGCTTGAGACAGGCTCGCCCGGCTCGACAAAGAGCACATAGTGACCGGGGCTGGTGGAGAGATCGGCGTAGATGCTGTGACCCGTCACATTGATGCCGAATTCCTCCGCCATCTTGGCGACCGACCAGTCAAGCATCTGCTGGCTCGTCTTTTCGCCCGCGATATTGACCACCTGGTTGAGGCGGTACATAAATGTGACCGTCGGGCTTTCATAATAATATCCGGTGCAGCGCACGACATCCTCAATGCGGTATCTGTAAAGGCCGCTGAGGTTGGTGACTATCACTTCATAGTCCTTGCCCGGCTCAAGCTGATTCATCGTCAGCGGGCGGGTGCCCTCGGGGGCATCAACGGGCAGGAATTCAAAGAAGCCGTTTTGCGGGAGCATCACGCAGTCGTCGGTGTCGAGCGAAAGCGGGACTGCCATGAGCGCTTCGGACGCGCCGTAGCCGAGATTATGCATCGGCAGGTCGCCCGTGTAGCGTCGCAGCCTCTTTGAATAAATCGAGAGCGAGCTTGCGCCCATGCCGAACGCCCAGCCGAGCTTCGGCCAAATTCTCGGAGCTATCGGGGTGTCAAAGCCCTTCTCGAACTCCCTGCGAAGCTCTGCGGCTCTCTTGGGGTTGGGCTTCATGCGCTTCTCAAGCTTCGCACGCAGCTCGGGAGGCAGCTCGATGCTCGGGTCGATCTTCCCCTTCTCGATATCGTCGACGAACAATTCCCAGTTCTCCTCGAGATAGCGGAACATGGTCTCAAGCACCGTAACTATTATCGTGCTCAGGTAGCTGATATTTCTGTTCTCAAGGCCGTAGCGCATCTTGAGATAATGCATATTCATCTTTGAGGGGTCCTCGGGGAAAAGAACCTCTTTCGGCGAGGTCGAGATATAGGGCACGATGGGCTTAAGATACATCAGCGGAATGCCCGAGAGGCAGCTTACGGTCTTCCCGCAGGGGAGCTTGTGGCTCGTTATCTCGATAGTGAGCAGTCCCTTCTGCGGCGGGAGCTTTTTGCCCTTTGAGCGGAAATATTTGACGGCGCAGCCAACGGGCGCGCTGAAGCTGAAGCACTGGCAATTCCAGAGCTGACGGGCGGACTGCGGGATATATTTCGGCTTGCCCACGCTGCCCGAGGACTCGGCGTATCTGCCGATATGCCAGGTGGTTATCAGATTCTTCTCACCCTGAACCATGCGGTCGATATAATCCGCATAGTCATCATAGGTCGAGAGCGGGACTATATCCTGATAGTCCTTGACGCTTTTGACATCCTTGAAGTTGCACTTCTTGCCGTATTCGGTGTTTTTGTTGGTACGCATGAGCTTCTTGAGATTATGCTCCTGCGTTTTAACGCCGTGCTTTGCATAGATCTCCAGCTTCTTATGCTCGATCAAGCCGAGCATACCGCCGAAGTCTGAAAGCATACTGCGAAAGAAATCTGCCATGGGTCATCCCTCCGTTGTTTTACGTTTTTGTCTGTATGTCCAAAATTTGTTGATAAAGAAATTCAGCGGTGTCGTGATGCAGAGATTGATAACGGGAGCGACATACTCCGCGAGCTTGCGGGCGCTTATCTCGAGGCCCGACTGAGCGAGTGCCGCGCTCGCAGGCTCCATGCCCTTGGGCAGCCCCGCAATATCGAGCCAGAACTTCAGCAGCAGACTGGTGAGCAGCAGGCCGGTGAAAAAATTCGTGGCGAACACCTTAAACAGCACCCTCCACCACACTCGCTTCTCCTTGGAGCCGTCCTCCTTAAAGACGAGCCTGCCGTTGAGCAGGAACGAGCTGATAACGCTCAGCACGAAGCCCACGGCGTTGGAGACGATGTAGTGAACTCCAAGCCAGACGAGCAGCGAATAGCTGAGGTAATAGACGAGGGCGTTCAGGTAGCCTATTCCGAGGAATTTAAGGAATTGCTTTGCGCCGTCGCTCTTGTTATTCATTATCTTGCTTCACCCTTATCCAATATGAATGCCGAAATAGGCAAGAATGCCTGCGATGCTGTCTTTGATGTGGAAATAATATCTGACATTATCCTTGCGGTCGTAGCAGCCGGTGGCGTACTTGACCTGGATGTCGTAAAGCTCCTGCATTATCTTGAAGCTGTTCTCGGTGCGGAGAGCCTCGCCCCACTTGCGCTCTATCTCCTCGACGGAGTCGTTGTCGATATCGACTCTGAGGTCGGTATCGCTGCCGGCGGTGTTGACTATGAACCAGTCGGTCGCCCATGAGGCGTAGCCCTTGTAGCTCCAGGTGGTCCAGCCGTAGTTAAGGCGGTTGTATTCGCCGAGCACGAAGCTCCACGGCGCTCTGCTGCCGGGCTTGAATTCGCCCATGAAGAACGGCACGTTATAATGCAGCGTGTTGATCATGCTGAATTCGGCGAGGTAGACAAGCGGGCTGTCTATATAGTTATGGAGCGAATATGCGACGTTATCCCAGCCGTAGTAGTTGGGGTTCGGCACGCAGCCGGGGGTCCATGTGCAGCACATGATGATGGAGTGGTCAAGGTCGACTCGGCGCACTGCGTCATAAAGCTCGTCATATGCCTGCCAGAGCTTCAGGTGCTTTGCGGGCACCCAGTCGCACATCGGCTCATTCATAAGATCATAAGCCGCCACGACGGGATTGTGTCTGAAATGCTTTGCGACCTCTACCCAGAGATTGCAGGTTAGGTAGCGGTATCTGTCGCCCTCGGGCGTATCGTCGAAGTAATGGCCGTCGCCGCTGAGACCGCTGTGATCCTTATTGCTCTGTCTGCCGACGGCGCCGTGAAGGTCGATTATGACATAGATGCCTCTCTTGCCCGCCTGCTCGACTATCCAGTCAAGGCGCGAGAAATCAAGCTGACCGTCGGCGGTGCGCTTCCATGTGCCGTTATCGTCGGACTGCAAATTCCTGTACCAGAAAGGAACTCTGATGCAGTTGAAGCCCATATTTGCGATTATATCCATATCGTATTCGGTGAACCAGTTATCCTCATAGAAGGAGATAAGTCTCTCGGCCTCCTCGGCGCCGAAACGGTTGGTGAGGGTCGTGAGGATGTCATACTGCCCGTCGGAGTTGCGGGTGGGGCAGATCCATTCCTCCTGGATCAGCCAGCCGCCGACATTGGTGCCTCTGAAAACGACCTCTTCGCCGCGCCGATTAAAGAATTTCTCACCCTTGATGGTGATGAAATCCTCATCGGTTATCGGGGCTCTGGGGTACACCGTCGAATCGCCGTTTGCAACGGCGGCGTCAGACGAAGCAGCGCCGTTATCCGCAAAAACATTGAAAATGCCGCAGGATACGATTATGGCTGCGATGAGGGAGAGGGAAACGATAGCGGAAAGGATTTTCTTATTCATGACTTCCTCCGTATTTTGATGTTTAGACATATTATTTTATCACAAAAGTAAGACACATTTCAATAGATATATACGGTAATCTGTCGGAATTTGCACAATATTGCAGCCGTAAACAGCACCTCCGCAATAAAAAGGCAAAGAAAAAAGCAGCCCATGAAGGCTGCCTTTGGTGATCCATCGGAGATTCGAACTCCGGACACCTTGATTAAAAGTCAAGTGCTCTACCGACTGAGCTAATGGATCAAATATCAACTGTGCTTTTTCAATGCTCAAATATAATATATTATTTGACCGAGATTGTCAAGTGTTTTGAGTAAAAAAGTTTAAATATCGCATTTGGGCGAGGTTGGCATAATCGGCAGCTGTCTGTTGCGGCGGTGGGTATCGGTTGGATTATAGAATTACTCCCTCAGCCGCTCCGCACCGGCTCCCTCTTGAGGAAGGCGACTTGACTGTGGATTGACAAAAAAGCATTTCATTAAGAAAGGCTGCCGCCGTCTGGATCAATACGTTCATACGCAGAATTGACAAAGTCAATTATTCCCTGCATCCAATCGTGGCCATACCCGATTCGCAATATCACCAGTGCCGCACCGACCAGCATCAAAGCAGCAAATGCGACCTTCGATTTTGCAGACTTCAGCCTGCTCACGGCGGCAACACACACCGCGAGTATCGGCATGGCAAACGGCCCAAAGGTCCAAAAATCAGTAATGTAGCAAAACAAGCATATAAATGCAGTCGAGATGAAATCATCCTCGATGGTCATGGTCACACTCGGCACAAAAGACAGTATTTCGAGCACGGCGCACAATACGGCGGAAAGCAGGAGCCGCCGCCCGTACAGTCGCTTTTTTCGAATGAGCAAAATAAACACTATAGGAATTATAAAAACGGTATATATGCTGATATGCCATAAAGCCCCGATAGAATTCCCGATAATCATAAAAGCACCTCTCATGGCAATCGCCGCTTTGGCCTGCCATTGTAAATTTAGAATTTTTCTCTTTCAAATCGGCTTATCAAGTCTTTTTTTCTAATGTGTTTTCTATTCGCTGCTGAATAAGCAAAAAGATTCTGCGGGACAAACACGGAATTTATCGCCGCATTGACTTCTTCGGCAGTCAGCGTTTCCTTGCGAAGCACCGACTCCTCGATTGAGAACGGAATGCCGCAAATAAAATCGAAATATCCGTATTGCCGAGCCAAGCCGCAGGTATCGTCTCTGTATTTCACGGCGTTGACGGTGGAGAAGCCGACGGACGACAGATATTCGCGAGCCGTTATCCCCCGCTTAAACGCCCTGAGCTGCTCAAAAAATATATCGAGGCTGTCAAAAAGGCGCTTATCTTGAACACTCCAGCCGACAAAAAGCCTGCCGTAGCTACCGTAAACTTCAATGCACGAATCCATATCATAGATAAGACCGCACGTATCTCTGAGCATAAGCGAGAGCTTTGAGCCGTTGCCGCAGCAAAAAGCGTCGTAGGCGACCCGCACGGCGACAAGGTCATTCTCCGCAAGATTGATATCAAACACCATGCTCACGTCGGCCGTATCACCGTCTATACTCGGCAGCCATCTGTCCGTCTCGATTCGACGGCTAAAGGCGTTTTTAGGGCGGTATTGCTTTCTTGTCGGCACTCGCTCCGCCGTCGGTTTAACGGCAGTCAAGCTATCCTTGATCATATGCTCGACAGATTCGTCAAAATTGCCGACTGCCACGAAGCAGGCATTATCGCAGGAGAAGAATCGCCGTTTCCATGCGTTCACCTCTTGCAGTGTAAGCGCCGTTACCGTCTCGATCGTTCCCTTTATCGGCCTTGAAAGAGCAGCCGAGCCGCTTTGGAGACGATCCAAATAATCAATACCGCTCCCGCGCTGCTCTATCTCACGGCAAACTACCCTTTTTTCCGCTTCAAGCTCATCAAAAGTCCAGCGAAAATCGGCAAAAATCTCGTTCATCAGCTCGAATGCTTCGGCAGCATAATCGGAAATGACCGTTAACTCGAACCGTGTATATTGCGTTGATGTCGTGCCGCCGACGGTGCCTGCCATGCTCTCAGTTCGGAAGTAGAATTCCTCTTGGCTCAAATGGTTCAGCCGCCGAAAAAACATATGCTCGACCAGATGAGAAATGCCCTGATTTCTCTCCGATTCATAGATCGAGCCGACCGCAAAATATATCGCGTATGTGACGGTCGACACCCGCTCGTTTCTGTCAATTGTCAGTGACAGCCCGTTTTTAAGATTCAATCTCTTTTTCATGTGACCTCAATCAATACTGCACGCCCCGATAGGTCGGCGCTTCGTCCTTACGGCTCAACTCAAAGCATTCATACTGCTTTTGCGAAAAGCCATGTGTTATGAAGAATTCAAAAACATTGCCGAACGACAGGATCTTGCCCGTCTGCTCTGAAATATCAATGTAGCACTTTATCATATTCGCCGCAAAAACCGCCGAATAATGCGGATCATCCGGGTCGTTAGCCAGCACATTGGTAATAAGACGGCATATCTCGCCCTCTGTATGCCGCAGCAGAAACGTCAGGTCATCCCCCGCATATTTCTCACCGCTTCTCAGTGCCGTGAATTCGGCATACAGCTTTTCGCCGTCGGAATTCCAGTCGCAGAAAAACCCTTTGACATCGCTGTACGGCAGCTCCTCTCCCATCAGCTCGGAGACTGTGATATAGCTCTCGATAAGCCGCCCGATATATTCCGGCGAATAAGCCCCTGCCGCGTCGGAATTGCCGAGAGCATTTTCTATCAAGCCCCATATTTCGTTATCTCGATCGGCAAACAGCAAGGAAAGACATTCCCTGTTTGCCGAGTAAAATGTGTTGTTCATATTATTCCATTCTTTCAATAACGAGTTTAATTTTTCGTCTGCTGTCCTTTAAGCCATTCTTCGGTTCTTCTGTCAATGAGGAGATTCGGATCAACCGCTCTGCAATTATCGCAAACCATCTTCCACAACTTCGGATAATCCGCGTAATCATCATTGATAATTGCAGGCTTGTCTCCGTCAAGCGACAGGCAAAGACATTTTGAAAAAGGCTTCAGCGGCACACGCTTTGTCTCGATTTTTGACACTATATCGTAGCTTATCACTGCGTCGGCGGGGTGCCCGTTAATTATAAAATTCTTGCATTCGATAGCCTTTTTGCCGACCGTAACCGTCTGATTTATCTAACAGATTATAAGCCTTATGAATATCAAAAAAGGCGCGGAAACAAACAACTCCGAAATTATCAGCATATATAGAGAATTACGGAAAATGACTGCCGCTGCCGACGCAATCAGCAAGTATACAGCCGCATATTATGCAATAATTTTGGGCTTTTTCTTAACAAATTTCATTATTTTTCCCTGCATTACAAATATCGGCAGCAGCTCACGGACATAGAGCAGCCGAAAACTCATATCCCTATTGCCGCGAAAATGCCGTTCAATTGAACTTCAAAATTTTCATTTTATTAAAAATGTTTTTGTTTATTATAACAGGAAATAAAAGTTTTGTCAATATAACGCATATGTGCTGTTACGGCACCGAAATTTCTAAGTTGTTAGTCATTCATACGGTCTGCACTGAATCCTAAAGTCTGTCATGTCATTCAATAAGGAGAATTTACAAAGCGAGCCTTTTAGTGCGTGACTTATGGTACTTATATGTAGTTGGTGACTTGCTTTAATTTCGCAGAAATCAATCCTTTGTCACGGAGTGACTGAGGATTGTCAAGGCGGACAGAATAATGCCTGAATACCGTAAATGACTTTAAAACCCCGCTGCCTCACAGCAGCGGGGTTTTGATCAATATCTATTGAAATGTGTATTCAGCCAGGCTATGCAGATATCGAGCCAACCTTTGATGCGGGCATTATACTCGGCGTCCTCGGGCTTTGAATAGACGGTGCCGTCGGCGACGGAAAAGCCGTGATATCCCCTCTCGTAAATATGCATCTCAAACGGCACGCCCGCTTTATCGAGGGCGGCGGCATAGGCGAGAGAATTCTCTATCGGCACACAGCCGTCCTCCCTTGCGGCGACGATAAAGGTCGGCGGAGTATTCGCGTCCACCTTTTCATCGAGCGACGGGACAGGCTCGGCAAGTATCCTGCCTATCGATGAGAGGATGCAGGGGTAACCGAGCACGCAGGCGGCGGGTCTGACCCTGCCCATTGTGCCCAAAGCGGCGCAGAGATGGCCGCCCGCCGAGAAGCCGATAGCGGCGATATGCTCCGGCTCAACGCCCCATTCCGCAGCGTTGGAAATGATAAGCTCCATTGCCTCCTCGGCGTCATTCAGCGGCCTCGGGAACTTTGCGGCGCCCTTACCGACCGAGTAACGCAGCACGAAGGCGGCGTAGCCCTTGGCGAGGAAGGAGAGCGCAATCGGCTCCGCCTCCCTGTCCGAGCACATCATATATGCGCCCCCCGGAATCACAAGGATAGCCGGGCGGGTCTTATAATTCGGCATTTCATCCGAGGCGGCGGGGAGATATGCGGTCAGCGTAACGCCGGGGTTCGTCAATTCCTTAACAAAAGTCCGCATATTCTCACCTCAATAAGTGACCTTGAGGGTCTTTATCTCAAAGGGCTTGAAGGTCAGCTCATTGCCGCTGAATTCGTCCTTGACCTCTTCAAGCATATTGGTTATCTCGACCTTCTTTGCGCCGCCGAAGAATTCAACGGGGCAGACGGTGTAAGTGCCCTCGGCCTCATAGAGCCTGACGATGAACGCCTTTTCGTTATCCTCGCAGGGCTTGATGACCTCGACAATGACGTTATCCGCCTTGGGAAGCACGAGCGCCGACGAGCTGAAGCCGCCCTTGCCGACAACGGCGGGCACGTTAAGCTCATAAGCGGGCTTGATAACTTCGTTTGCGCCGAAGCCGCCGACATGAGGCAGGAACGAATAAACAGTCCTGTGCAGGCCGTGGTCGCCGACATAGTCGGGTCTGGTGCCGCCCTTATGGAGCGACAGGCGCATATTACCGCCCTCAACGCTGATGGCATACTTGCCGTCGTTGAGCACTGCCGCGCCGCAGCGGGTCTCGGAAAGGTCGGTGTATTTATGGTTGACGACCTCGAACTTCGCTTTCTCGATGGTATTGTTGCGGGTGGTGGGTCTGAGGACGTTGCCGTACTGTATCTCAAATCTGGCGTAATCGCTGTGGAGAGAGGTGTCGAAGGCGGCCTTCATGAAGCGGTGGTCATCCTGCCAATCCATGAGAGTGTCAAATCTGACCTCGGCGGTGTCGGCGAAGTAGAAAGCGTCCTGAGTGACGGTCGACTTCTTTGAGACGGAGTATTTGCTCCTGATGACCACGGCGGCTGCGCCCGCGGAGACGACTTCGCGGCTGAGCAGCTCGGAATGATCGGCAAATTTGCACTCAAGGTCGGCGTCGACATCCCAGTTATCCCATGCGGTGGGGACATCCTCGGCGACAAGCAGTGTATTGAACGCATAGCCGTCGCCCCTGAGCTGGCGCTTCATCCTCTTGTCATAGAATGACGAAATGTAGCCCTTACCGTCAAATTCTATCTCGGCGAAGGGGGTGGAAACGCCCTTATCTGTGAGCTTGACGCTGCCGTCGGCATTCGCCTCGCCCTTGACGAGCTTGAATGAAACGGTTGAGAACGCGGGCACGGTGACACCGCTTATGATGAGCATCTCTCTGCCGTCAAGGTCGGCGTAATGCTGCTGCTTGCAGTCGATATCGGCGATATAGCCGGCGGGGCACTCGATGAATATCGGGTCGTTTCTGTCGAACGAAAGAGTATTGGTGACGCTCACGCCGTCGCCCTCGCCCGAAGCATAATCGGCTGAGAGCCTGCGTGCGGCGGCGATGACCTCGCCCGTCTCCTTGAGAGACTGAACGTGAGCGGGGTGAATGCAGGTGCCGGGCAGGATATCGTGGAACTGATTCATCAGCAGCTTCTCATAGAGCGGATGGATATGCTCGTCGGAGGCAACCTCGCCGCCCTTGACCGCCTTGCCGACAGTGAGTATCTCAAGGTCGCGCAGCGCAAGCTCGGCTTTCCTGTTATTGCGTTTTATATTATGCTGGTTGGTGAGCGTGCCTCTGTGAAGCTCAAGATAAAGCTCGCCCGCGTAGGTCGAGGGATTCTTCACTCTCTGCTCAAGGTCGGTCATAAAGTCGCCGACGGTGGTGTAATAGGTCTTGCAGCAACCGTTGAGGTCGGCAACACGCCTTGATTCCTCGATCATCTCAAACTGCGGTCCTCCGCCGCCGTCACCGTAGCCGAAGGAGATAAGGCGCCTGTCTGTAACCGATCTCTCCTTAATGGAGGAGCCGTTTTTGCCCTTGCCGTAGACATGCTTGCTCAGATCGTCGGGGGCGGGCCAGCAATGGGTGCGGTTGAAGTGGGTGAAGACCTTGGTGCCGTCGATGCCCTGCCAATAGAAGGTGTCATAGGGGAAGATGTTGGTATCGTTCCAGTCCATCTTGGTGGTGAGGAAGTAGTCAACGTCGCAGCCCTTCATTATCTGAGGGATCGCGGCGCTGTAGCCGAAGGTATCGGGCAGCCAGAAGCAGTTGGAGGTGTAGCCGAAATACTTCCTCGTGAAGCGCTGACCCCAAAGGAACTGACGCACCATGGATTCACCCGAGGTGATGTTGCAGTCGCATTCAACCCAAACGCCGCCGTTCGGCTCGTATCTGCCTTCGGCGACCTTCTCTTTGATGCGCTCAAAAAGCTCTGGATAATTCCTGCGGATCATGTCGGAGTGGCAGGAGGAGCTTTGGATGAATTTATACTCGGGGTACTGCTCCATAAGGGAGAGCTGATTTGAATAAGTCCTGGCGCATTTCTTCTCGGTCTCGGGGACAGTCCAGAGCCATGCGGTATCCATATGCGAATGGCCGATGATGCCTGCGGTGGGGGCTTCGGGACCGTTCTTGACCGCAAGAGCCTCTTTCATAAAGGGCTTTGCCGCGCGCAGAGCCTCTCTGAAGGTCTCGTCGTCGGTATCCTCGTATGAATAGTACACTCTCTTGTGCACCTCATAGAGGGCGTTGATGAGCTGACCTCTTCTGAATGAGGTCTCGGGCAGAGCGGCGGTAAGCTCGTTGAGCACGCGCAGGTCAAAATAGAACTCCTGCATCTCATAATCCTTAACGCAGATGTCAATACCGCCAAAATGATAGTTATAATCGAGCAGCTTATGCTCCTCAAAGGGCATTGTGCCCCTGTATGCGTGGCCAGCATAGACCTCGAGGGCGATCTCTATCTTCTCCCCCGCCTTGGCCTTTGACTTGAGCAGGTCGCAGTAGTGATTGCCGTGGCCGGTGAAAACTATCTTGGTGGCAAAGGTGCCGAACGGCATACCGTTGACCCAAAGCAGGGTCTCGTAGCCCTCGGTATGGGGCTTTATAAAGATATCCTTGCCGTCAAGCTCGGCGGGCACGGTGAACTCGGTCTTGAACCAGCAGTATGAGCCCTCGCCGCCCCAGCCGAAGCCCTTGTCAACGGGCTTAAAGAGGGAATCGTCGGGTATCTTATGTAGCCTTTCGGTCGTCTCGTAGGCTCTTGCGCCCACCTCGGCGACCTTGCTGAATATCCTCGGCTCAAGCATGGCTTCAAATCTCTCGAGCTTGCCGAGCATACGCTCAATTTGTTTCTCTGTGAACATACTTCACTTTCCTTTCAGTCCAACTTATTGATAGGGCATACCCTCATGCAGATGCCGCAGACCGCACCTCTGCCGATATGCTTAAATTTATCTTTCATATAGCGGCTGCACGCCTCGGGGTCGAATATCTCGCCGCGCTCCGTCCCCGGCAACCAGTCGCCGCCCTTTATCGCGTGGGCGGGGCAGGCGTTGACGCAGATATCGCAGCCGTTGCAGCTATTCTCCGCCGGCTCGCTCGGGCACTCGAACGGGCAGTCGGTAAACACCGTGCCCAGGCGCACAAGGCTGCCGAATTCGGAATGCATAAAGAGCGAATTGCGCCCTACACTGCCGAGGCCCGCAAGGCAGGCGGCTTTTTTATGGGAATATCTGCCCTGATAATTCCAGCCGTCCTTATTGATGCTCTGAGACGCCGCAACGGTGATGTAGCGGTATCCCCTGCGCTGCAAAAACAGCCCCGTCTGAAGCAGCATCGAGTCTATAAATGCGTTTACGCTCCTGTAGTGATTAAAATATGTGTGGGTCGGCTCATCGTCTATCTCCCGAATTATCGCCTCGGAGAGACGCACGACTATGCTCACTCCGTACGGCAGCGGCGCAGCTTCGTCGGCAAAGAAGCCGACATCCGAAACGCCTTTCTCAAGGAGAAATTCCCGCAGCTCGCTCTGAACGCTCATCATTTCACCCTTGCCTCAAAGCAGAGCCAGCCGCCGCTCTCGTGCCGCTCAACAACCTCAATACCGTTCTCGGCAAAAGCCGCAAGCACATCCTGCTCCCTCGGCTCGATTATGCCCGAGGTGATGAATACGCCGCCGTCGTTGAAATATTTATTAACGTCACGGCAGAGCACGATGATGATATCCGCCACGATATTTGCGACGATTATATCGAATTTGCCCGTGACTTTATCGGTCAGCGAGCCTTTGAGAACGGTGAATTTCGGCTCGTCGAAGCCGTTTGTCCTGCCATTCTCCTGAGCGGTCTTGACGGCGAGAGCGTCGATATCGACGCCGACGGCGCTGTCAGCCCCGAGCAGCAGACCCGCGATGGAAAGTATCCCGCTGCCGCAGCCGACGTCAAGAATGCTCTTGCCCTCGTGAGCGTATTTCTCAAGGCTCTCGAGGCAAAGGCGGGTGGTGTCGTGAGTGCCCGAGCCGAAAGCAAGACCCGGCTCAAGGTGAAGCACGGCGCGGTCGCCCGCGTCATACTCCTGCTCCCAGATGGGGCGGATGAGCAGGCGCTCGCCGACGGGCATGGGCTTGAAATACTTCTTCCAATTATTCTCCCAATCGGCGTTCTTGCAGACATTCTCGTCTATCTCGTGAGCTATCCCCTCGGCGGTCAGCCTCTCGGTAAGGAAGGACACCGCCTCGTTGGGATTCTCCTCGGGTGAAATATAAATATGCACTATACCCTTTGACCTGTCTTTGGCAAGCAGATCCTCGTCTATGAGGTCGATACGGGCTATCTCCCACGCCTCCTGCTCGAGGGTGCGGTAATCCTCGATATAGATGCCGTAGGGCACGACCATCTGGGCGATATCGCCCGCGCGGTCGACATTGTCGGCGTCGACCGTGATCTTTATCTCAGTCCAGTCCATTTGTTACTCCGTAATCAATATTTATTGTGAACATCCTCGGCGAAGCAGAGCATATCCTTGACCTCGATGACCGTGCCGTCGTCAAGGATAGCCTTGCCGTTCATCCTGCCGAACACCTGATGCTGATCGGTGACGATAAGCTTCACGTCTATCTTTGCGGCTCTGTCGATGATGGGGGTGAACTCCATCTCAAATCTGCCGTCGCTCGAGGTGAAAGTCCACGGGTCGGTGTAGCCGCTCGCGGGGATATTGAATTTAACGTCGTCGAGCTTGTGGCACTTGCCGTCGTAGAAGAGTATGTTTTCGCTCGCCGCGGTGGTGTCGCCGAAGCCGTAGCCGATATTGAAGCCGAAGGCGTGACCGTCGATATCCATGTTGCCCGAGCCCCAATACCAGGTGTTATCATAAGTCCAGACGCCTCTGCCCCAGTCGAGGGTGCCGAAATCGCTGGCGGGGTCAAATATGTATTCCTTGCCATCGAAGGTCGCCTTACCGCTCGCTCTCATGCAGTTGATCTTCTGATTATAATAGAAAGCGGTGGCCTTCTCCTTCCACGGGGTGGCGATGACCATGGTATCCATCTCGGGCTGCTCGAGGGTTATATCGCAGGAGAAGGTCTTGCCCTCGTGGAACTTCTTGAAGTTGCAGAGCAGGCGGCGCTTGCCCTCTGACACCCTGAACTCCATATCAAGGCGCTTGTCGTGATAGACGGTGTTGCCCCTCTCGCTGGTGGTCGGGAGCTTGAATTTGCCCATGGGGAAAGCGTTGAGGATGGTCTCGGTATGCTCCCAGGGAATTGAGAAATCGAGCAGAGTAGCCGACTGGAGGCCGATATAGCCGTCATCCGAGAGGGTGAGAGCCACGCCGAAATTATTCTTTTCGGAGATTATGAGATAATAATCCCACTCCTTGATCCTGAATTTCGGAGCCTTGATGGCGTTCCTGTCGTATACCTGACAGAGCTTCCTTGACCAGCCCGGCTCTCTGAGAGTGCCGTCGGCGTTAAGTAAGGGCTGCACCTTGGTTACTTCATGGTTTCTCATAACATTTCCTCCTGTATGTTATTCATTAATAAGATTCACTTTATCCTCTCCGCCCCTGCCGTGGTTATAGAGATTCCTATTGTCGAGCGCCCACTGGCGAGGCGTGAACTGACCCGCTTCAACGGCGGAAACGGCGTGATTCATCTCATAGAGCCTTGCGTCAAGCAAGTCAAGCTCCGAGAGCAGCTCCGCTTCGATAAACATCGGCAGCTTTGCCGCGCCGAATTCCGGTGAGCCGTGGTGAGAGATGAGCATATGCTCAACGAGGGTCAGGGTCTTGTCGCTGATGCCGTTCGCCCTGCCGATGCGGTCGACTATGACCGTGCCCATTACGAGGTGGCCGAGCAGGTTGCCCTTGACGGTGTAATCGCTTGCGATGCCCGTCTCGGCGACCTCAAGCTCCTCTATCTTGGCGATATCGTGCAGTATCGCGCCGGAGGCGAGTAAGTCGAAATTCACGAAGCCGTAGATGCCGCAGACTGCCTGAGCGAGCCTGAGGATCGACAGAGTATGCATGAGCAGACCGCCCCTGACGGCGTGATGCAGATTCTTGGCGGCGGGCCAATACAGCAGCCTGTCGCGGTATTCGCCTATGACGCTGAAAACGAGAGTCTGAAGCTCGCCATCCTCAAAATCGGCCACGATGCGCTCGATCTCGGCAAGCATATCCTCGCCCGAGAAGCAGGCGGAGGGCACATAGTCCTCGATCCTCGCGTTATCCTGCGGCAGCACCTTGCGTATGCGCTCCACGCGGAACTGGGTGGTGTCGTTAAACGGCACATAGCTGCCGCGCACCTTGACAAAATCAAATTTGGCAAAGGCGGTTGACGGCGTTTCTTTATAATCCCAGAGCTTTGCGCCTATCTCGCCGCCGTTATCGGCAAGCACGAGATCGAGGTAGGGTATGCCCTTGGCGGTCAGCTTCTTATCGACTGATTTTATCAGGCAGAAGCCCTCATAGGCTGCGCCCGTGCCTATCTGAACGAAATTCATGGAAACTCCCCTTTGAGGTTTTATCATTTATTAATTGTAACATATAAATGTTTAAAATACAAACTATAATTTCACATATCTCACACTTTTTTAGCTTGACAAATCGCACGGCGGGAGTATAATGATATTACAATATTATTCTCGGGGCGGGGTGAGAATCCCCACCGGTGGTAAAGTCCACGACTCGGGCACAAACACCCGACTGATGCGGTGAAACTCCGCAACCGACGGTAACGCGCTTTTAGGCGTGAAGTCCGGATGAGAGAGAATGCCGAAAAAGCGTTTCGCCCCTCCGCGTTTGCGGGGGGGGGATTTTGTTTTTTCGCTCTCTAAGCAACCTCCGAATTAAGGAGAGATAATCATGCAAAACAAAAAAATCATACGCCTTGCAATAGCGGCGATGCTCACGGCGCTGTCCGTCGTCTCGCTCTACGCTATCCGCCTGCCTTTGATACCCTCTGCGCCGTTCCTCGAATACGACGCCGCGGATATCCCCGTGCTCATCGGCTCGATGCTGCTCGGCCCCGGCATGGGGCTGCTGATGCTGCTTGCAGTGTGCGCCATTCAGGCGTTCACAGTCAGCGCCGCAAGCGGCTGGATAGGCTTTGTGATGCACCTTGCGGCCTCGGGCGTGCTGGTGCTCATAGCGTCGATGATTTACAAGAAAAAACCGAGCTTCAAGCGGCTGATAGTCGGCCTTGTGCTCGGCTCGCTCGCCATGACGGCGGTCATGGTGCCTCTGAACATAGTATTCACGGGCATATTCCTCGGTCAGGGCGCAAAGGCGGTGGCGGAGCTGCTGATACCCGCAATAATCCCCTTTAACCTGCTAAAGGCCTGTATCAATTCCGCGGCAACGGTCGCAATATTCGCCCCGACGGCAAAGATACTCAAAAGATACACCGACGGGCTGTAATTATTCATCATCCCGACGCAAACGGCATAAACTTCTATTGTAAAGACAATGGAGGGATGCCAATGAACTGCTGCATAACCGAGCTGAGATGCAAGGAGGTTATCAACAAGGCGAACGGCTGCCGCATAGGGCTTGTGAGCGATATCGAGGTGGATTCCTGCTGCGGCCGCGTGGTGGCGATAATCGTCTACGGCAGACCGAGATATTTCGGTATCTGCGGCAGACGTGAACGCATAAGGATATGTTGGGAGGATATCGACGTTATAGGCGAGGATACCATCCTCGTGTGCAAGGTGCCGCCCTGTGACAAGCCGAGGAGAAAAAGAACATAGCAAAAGGCACGTCCATAAGGGCGGCTCATCTTTATCTGAGTCCGCCCAACGGGCGTGCCTATTTTTTATTCTCTGTGATCATCCCTGACAAACGGCGGCGATATCTCGGTCGAGGTCAGCAGGGAATATTTTTTCGGGCGGCGGTAGGCGTTGCCGTGCACCTCGCTCTCGCGGTAGCGGCGCAGCATATCGAGGTCAAGCTCGGCGACAAATATCCCCTCGCCCCCGTCCGCCTGCAAAATGCAGGTGTCTCTTGAGCCTTCAAGCTCCGGCAGATAAGCAACGCCGTCAAATACACTTGAGCCACCGTTGCAGTCCGTGCCGTCCTCGGGGTAATTGCAGGTGGCGACGGCGAGCATATTCTCATATGCCCTGCTCCGAAGCTGCGAGAGGCGGTTTATCTCCATAGGGCAGGCATTCGGCACGAGGATAAGCTCCGCGCCCTTGAGCATGAGTATCCTTGCACTCTCGGGGAACTCCCTATCGTAGCATATCATTGCGCCGACCTTGACCGCACCGCAGGCGGTGTCAAGCTCCGTGACGCAGAAATCCTCGCCCGGGGTGAGATAACGCTCAATATCAAAGTCGCAGGTGTGCACCTTGGCGTAGGTCAGCTTCCGCTCGCCGCGTCGGTCAAAGAGCACAAGGGTATTGCGGCAGCCGCCGTTGTATTTCTCAAGCAGAGTAACGCCTATAGCCATATCAAGCTCCGCCGCGAGAGCGCCGTAGGCGGCGACGAATTCACCGTCGGCAGGTATCGCTTCGCCCGACCATTCTTCAAACGCTCTGCCGAATATGCCGTAGCCGTTGCTCCACATCTCGGGAAAAAGGGCGATATCCGCGCCCATCTCCTTTGCTTTGCGGCAGCATTCAAGCCCCTTGACAAGATTCGCCTCGGTGCCGCCGCAGGGCGATATCTGGAGCAGCGCTATTCTCAGAATACTCATAAATTCTCCCGTAAAAAAGCCGATCGTTTGCTTTGCAAGCGACCGGCTCTTAATGATGATATTAGATCTTATGCCTTGCCGGCGCAGCCGAGGACCTCAAGGATCTTATGCTCGACCATGCCTTCGATAGCGGCACGGGCGGGGGCAAGATACTGTCTGGGGTCGAAGTGCGACGGATTCTCAGCCATATACTTTCTGATAGCTGCGGTCATTGCAAGACGAAGGTCGGAGTCGATGTTGATCTTGCAGACTGCGTGCTCGGCTGCCTTGCGGAGCTCGCTCTCGGGGATACCGATAGCGTTATCCATCTTGCCGCCGTACTTGTTGATCTCCTCAACAAACTCGGGGATGACGGAGGAAGCGCCGTGAAGGACGATGGGGAATCCGGGGAGCTGCTTCTCGACTTCCTCAAGGATGTCGATGCGGAGCTTGGGATCCTGACCGGGCTTAAACTTATATGCGCCGTGGCTGGTGCCGATAGCGATAGCAAGGGAGTCAACGCCGGTGCGGCCGACGAAATCGCAGACTTCCTCGGGCTTGGTGTAAGAGGAATCCTCGTCGGAGACCTTAACGTCATCCTCGATACCGGCAAGTCTGCCGAGCTCGCCCTCGACTACAACGCCGTGATCGTGAGCGTAGTCAACGACCTTCTTGGTGAGAGCGACGTTCTCTTCATAAGGAAGATGTGAGCCGTCGATCATAACGGAGGTGAAGCCGCCGTCGATGCAGGCCTTGCAGGTCTCGAAATCGGGGCCGTGGTCAAGGTGAAGGACGATGGGCAGGCCGGAAGTCTCAACAGCCGCCTCAACGAGCTTTACAAGGTAGGTGTGGTTCGCATAGGCTCTTGCGCCCTTGGAAACCTGAAGGATCAGGGGAGCGTTGAGCTTGGTGCCCGCCTGAACGATACCCTGGATTATCTCCATGTTGTTTACGTTGAAAGCGCCTACGGCGTAGCCGCCCTTATAGGCATCCTCAAACATCTTCTTGCTTGTTACTAATGGCATATTATCACTCCTATAGCGTATTTGATAATTTATCGTATATATTATACCAAATTTTCGGCGTTTGTCAATCACCGCCGCCTTATATCGACTGAATTTGATAGACAAGATTTTTGAAAAGGTTGACTATCGTCATATAAACCTTTGCGGCGGGCGTGCCTATCACGCTGTAGGGGGCGTCCTCCTGCTTAGTGATGCTGACGTCGCCGCGCTTGACCGAGCCGTTGTAGACATAAAGCTCGTTGCCGTAATTCTTTATATCATCCTCATGCAGAGTGATGACCCTGTAGCCGTAGGGGCCGTATTTGGCGAACTGGCAGCCGTAGGTGAAGCCCAGCTCAATTCCGTCGACAATGCCCGAATAGCCCTCGTTGTGCCAGTGGCCGAAGAAAGCGGCGATAACGTCACCCTGCTCCTTCCACGCGCTGAATTCGTCACTCGTTTCACCGGGCTTGACCGCCCCGATATTGTAGCCGTGAGCAACATTTTGGTTGAGACGGTAGCATTCGCCGTCCTTTATTATCGCGCCCTCGTCATAGATATGGCATTTCTCAAAGAGATTGCCGATATCCGAGGTGTTGATGTGCTGGAACGCCATTGCGGGCACAGGCTCGCCGCCGTTCGCGGCCGCGAGCTCGGCGTTCCTTGACTTATACCACGCTATCTGCTCCTCGTTGACGGAGTTCCTGCCCGAATCCATGAGCCAAAGGTTGAATGCGATCTTGCCGTCGCTGCCTTTTATCTCAAGATTATAGTCTATCCTGCCCGATTCGTCGGGGCTGTCGTCCCTCACAAGGCAGTGCTCATATCGAGCGTAGATATCGAGCCAATCTTCGTTGGATATACCGGCCTTATAGTCGTTGTTGCCCTGTGTAACGGCATAGGGGATGCCCGCCTCCTCGATTATCGAGAAAATGTTATCGACTGCGACCTTTACATTGTCGAGCGTCTCGTCATAGACCAGATCGCCGTGGATATCCTCGACCTTGACGCCCTCCTTGCCGTTCTGACCGTCAACGCCGAAGTCGCCGAGCCGCCAATCCTCAACGATATCGCCCGTGATGACAATAAGGTCGGGGTCGGTATTCTCAATGGCGAGGCGAACGAAATTCAGCATATCGTAGGCGGGGTAGCGGTCGTCCTGCATATCGCTGATGTGCAGGATGGTGAAATCGCCGTCCGCCGAGAATTTAAGCTCGCCCGCCTCCCCTGCCGAGGCAGAGACGGTAAACGAAAGCAGCATTGCAGCGGCAAGGATAACGCTTAAAAACTTCTTTATCATATTATTTCTCCGTCACTCATCAATATTTATCCATGCTCTCCACATCAAGCACAAATACTGTAGCGCCGCCGACGGTCACTTCCTCCTCAAGGCTGCCGTTCTGAAGCCCTCTGCCGAAGGAATCGGTGGTCATGGCGACCTTGCTCCTGGTCCTCGAATGCTCGTGGATTATCTCCTTGGCTCTGGCGACTCTGTCGTCCTCGGCGCCGATGAGCAGGGTGGTGTTGCCTATCATCAGGAAGCCGCCCGTGGTGGAGAGCTTGGTGACGCTGAATTTCTCTTTGGTCAGCGTTGCGGAGACTACTGCGCTGTCGTCGTTATTGACGATCGCAAGGATCAATTTCATATTATCAATTCCTTTCTGCAAATCACATATTCGGCAAAATGAGCTTTTGGCTGCGCTTGTCAAGGTCATAGATATTGGGTATCTCGTAGCGGTTATCGTTGCTGTCCTTGACAAGTATGCGCTTATCGTAAAACATCTTGAGTGAGCGGATATGGTTGACTATCTCAAAGGTGAATTCGCCTCGGTCGGTCTCCACAGTCCAGAGCCATATGCAATGCTTCTCGCTGAATGTTATGAGCCGCTTTATCTTGGGTATGCGGTAGTATTCCTCGAGGCAGCCTTGCAGCAGCTCACGCTGATGAGGCTCCATATTGTCAAGGCGGCGCAGGATGAACTGCTCCTCGCCCTCGGAGTCGAGGAAAGTGATATAATCGTTAAGACCACTGACGGGGAAAAGGCGCCTCGGCTCAAGGTCGCTGAGCTTCTGCCCCGTGTAGAATTCCACATCGCAGAATATCTTATCCTTGACGGTCAGGCGTATCTCATTGCCGTCGATAAAATTCCTTGCCATTCAAGCGCCCTCCTTATTCAAAATTCTCGGCGGCTCTCTCGGCCTCCGCCTGCTCGCTCATCGACTGTATCTTGATGAGCTTGTAATACTTGCCCTTGAGAGCCATCAGCTCGTCGGGCGAGCCGAATTCGATGATATTGCCCTTATCGACGACGATTATCTTATTAGCCTTACGCAATGTCGAGAGCCTGTGGGCTATCATAAGCGTCGTCCTGCCCCTGATAAGGCGGTCGATGGCATCCTGAATGAGCTTCTCGGTCTCGGAGTCCACCGCCGAGGTAGCTTCGTCGAATATAAGTATGCCGGGATTCTTGAGCACCGCGCGGGCGATCGAAAGCCTCTGTTTCTCGCCGCCCGAGAGACCAACTCCCCGCTCGCCGAGCATGGTATCGTATGCGTCGGGCAGGCGTGAGATGAAGCCGTGGGCGTTTGCGATGTCTGCGGCGTTGATTATCTGCTCGGGGTGCGCCCCGGGCACGGAATAGGCTATATTGTTGAATATCGTATCGTGGAACATCATCGGCTCCTGCTGGACATAGCCTATCTGCGAGCGGTAATACGCCATGTCTATGTCTCGGATATCCACGCCGTCCACGAGTATCTCGCCGTCATAATCGTCATAGAAGCGCATGAGCAGATTGATGAGGGTCGATTTGCCCGAGCCTGTGGTGCCGACTATGCCGACCACGTCGCCCGGCTCAATGACAAAGTTTATGTCGTTGAGCACCTTCTTTGAGCGGTCGAACGAGAAATTGACGTTTCTGAATTCAATGCGCCCGTCTATATTCTCAAGCTCCTTGCCCGCGCCGAAATCATGCTCCGGCTCGGCGTTGACTATCTCCATGACCTTCTCCGCGGAGGCAATGGCATTCTGATAGGAGTCGTTGAGGTTAGCGAAGAAATTGACGGGGTTATAGAACATGCTTGTGTATGAAATAAAGGATACGAGCACACCGAGCGAGAGCTTGTCGGGGGTCTTGATGACCATCTCGCCGCCGACGAGCCAAATAATGACCGACCCGCAGGTGATGAGGAAGGTTATCGCCGCGGGGAATATCGCCGAGACCTTGGCGGCGCGCTTATCCTCCTGCATCCAGTCGTCGATGTGCCTGCCGAATCTGTCTATCGTTTTCTTCTCGCGCGAGAAGGATTTGACTATCCTTATGCCCGGTATCGTATCGGAGAGGATGCTCGATATCGCAACTCCCCTGCGCCACAGGCGGCGGTACATCGGGCCTATCTTCTTGCCGAAGAATCGGCTGCAAAACACCACTACGGGCACGGGCACGAGCGAGAGCAGAGTCAGCTTCCAATTCATCGACATCATTATCACGATAATGCCGACCATCATAAAGAGCTGCACCACGGCCTCCTGAGTTATGCGGAGCATGAACTGCTGGAGCACCTGGGTATCGGAATTGACCCTGTTTATGACCGAGCCGGTGGAGGTCTTGTCATAGAACTTCATCGGCAGATACTGCGCCTTGGCGTATATATCCTTTTTGAGATCGGCAATAATGCCGTCGCCCGCCACTCGCAGCATATACGAGCGCACCGCGCCTATGGCGTATTGGGCGAAATAAACGCCGAGCAGCCCCGCAATGACGATAAAGAGCATCCTGATATCGCCGTTCGGTATGACCTTGTCGACCATAAGGCTTGTGACATAAGGCGGCACGAGCGCCGCAGCGGTCGTGACTATCGAGAGGAAGATGCAGAATACCAGCTTGCCGAAATACGGGCGGATATAGTGCATCATCGACGACAGGAGCTTGCCCTTGCCGCTGCAATTGAGGCATTCCGCGCCGGGATAGGCGAGCTTCCTGCCGCACCTCGGGCAAAACGAGCGCAGGTTGCGATAGACCGCTTCAACGGCGGCAAATCGGCTCTCGACGCTCTCGCCCGCTTTAACTTTTGTGACGAAATCAGCCGCAGCGTCGCAGATATCGGCGCAGGCAAAGGTAAAGCGCAGGATATCCATCGTTGAGCCGCCGACGGTCTTGACTTTAAGCACGGCGTTACCGTACATACGCTTAACGGTTATCTCGTCTATGCTTGCGAAGTCGAGGCTGATGCAATCGCCCGCAATACCGCCGCCGACGGCGACGATCTTATCCGCAGAGACATAGACTGCCCCCGACCCGTAATCGCTGTTGATATCGAGGTCGGAAACGACGGCAAAGAGCGGCTGAGAATCCTCAAATTGTTTCTCCGCAAGCGAAGATATCTCGGCCGGGGCGGGTCTGTTGATAAGCAGGTTATCGGGAAGCATATCGGCTCTCCCCCTTTTCACTCCGAATTTCGAGTGCATTATATCGGTAATGCGAAAATAAGTCAATACAAATCAGAAGATTTTTGCTTTTTGTGAAAATCGCCCTAATTTTTGAAAAATCTTAGGGCGAAATGACGAACAATTATTCTCCGTTTGCCGAGCGGATAACTCTCTCGGCGAGAGCCTCAAGCTGCTCCATGCTCTCGAGCGAGCCTATCTCACGGCGGAACGCTGCGGCGTTCCTCATGCCGCTGATATACCAGCCCGCGTGCTTGCGAGCCTCCCTCATGCCGATATAGCTGCCCTTGTATTCGCAGAGCCTGCCGATATGGCGCAGCATGACCGCCATGCGCTCCTCGATCGGCGGGTCGGGCAGTATTTTGCCGCTGCTGAGGTATTCGTTTATCTGTGAGAATACCCACGGCCTGCCGAGCGCCCCCCTGCCGACCATGACAAGATCGCAGCCCGTGACCTTATACATATTCTCGGCGGAAATGGCGTCCGTGACGTCGCCGTTGCCGACGACAGGGATATTCACCGCCTGCTTGACCTGTTTGATTATGTCGAGATTTACGGGCGGGGCATACATCTGCTTCCTCGTCCTGCCGTGGACGGTTATCGCCGCAGCGCCCGCATTCTCAAGCATTTTCGCCATTTCAACGGCGTTTATGCTATCCTCATCCCAGCCCGAGCGTATCTTGACCGTGACGGGCAGAGAGACCGCCTCTGCGCATTTCTCGGTTATCCTCGCGGCAAGCTCCGGGTCACGCATCAATGCGCTTCCGCCGCCGTTGCCCGCGACCTTAGGGGCGGGGCAGCCCATATTGATATCAACGGCTCGGCAGCCCGTCTCGGCAGCCTGTTTCGCCGCCTGCGCCATTGTGTCGGGGTCGCAGCCGAATATCTGCACGGCGGCGGGGCGTTCGCTTTCTCCAAGCTGCATGAGCAGACCCGATTTCTTATCGTGCATTGTAAGCCCCTTTGAGCTGACCATCTCGGTGACGACATACGCCGCGCCGAATTCAATGCATATCTCACGGAAGGCTCTGTCCGCAACGCCCGCCATGGGTGCGAGCGCAGCGCCGCCGTTTATCTCAAAATCTCCGATTCTCATCAATAACTCCTTTTGAACGAGCTGTTATATTATTATAATATCATTATCTATTTACGATTTCAACCGAATTTTTGCAGGCTTTTTTCAAAAAAACGGTGAAAAATCCGAAAAGTATGTTATACTGTATGATGAGGTGATATTATGAAGCTACTTGCTCTTGACGGCAACAGCATTCTGAACCGTGCTTTTTACGGCATCAAGCTGCTCACCACCAAGGACGGCACTAAATTCACTAACGGAATATACGGCTTTTTGAATATACTTATCAAGCTGCGTGAGGAGGTCTCCCCCGACGCGGTGGCGATAACCTTTGACGTTAAAGCGCCCACCTTCCGCCACGAGATGTATCAGGGCTACAAGGCGAACCGCAAGGGAATGCCGCCCGAGCTTGCTCAGCAGCTGCCCGCTCTCAAGGAGCTGCTCGGCGCTCTGGGCTACAAGCTGCTTGAGGCCCCCGGCTGGGAGGCGGACGACCTGCTCGGCACTCTCGCGGGCGCTTGCAAAGAGGGCGACTTCTGCTACATTGCGACAGGCGACAGGGATTCATTGCAGCTCGTGCGTGAGAATGTCAACGTGCTGCTCGCCTCCACTAAGATGGGCAGGCCGCAGAGTGTGCGCTACGATGAGACAAGGGTAGCCGAGGAATACCTCGTCCCCTCGCCGAAGCTGCTGATAGACGTCAAGGCGCTCATGGGCGACAGCTCCGACTGCATCCCCGGCGTATCGGGCATAGGTCAAAAGACGGCGCAGGAGCTTGTGAGCAAATTCGGCTCGATCGACAGCATTTACTCCTCGCTCGACACGCTCGATATAAAGAAGGGCGTCCATGACAAGCTCGCCGCCGACAGGGATATGGCATATCTCAGCCGCACCCTCGGCACCATACGCACCGACGCGCCTATAGACACGGACTATGCGGATTATATCCCGCACGAGCCCGACGCATTCAAGGTGACGGCGCTGCTCTCGGAGCTTGAAATGTTTAAGATGATAGAGCGCCTCGACCTCAAAAAAGCCCCCGCCGCACCCTCCGCCGAGGAGAATGCGCCTGAGGTCAGCACCGAAGTATACGCCCAGCAGGATCTCAGGCTGCTGCTGAACACGCTCAAAAAGGCGGGCGAAGCCTATTTTCTCTTTGAGGACGGTATATTCTCATTCAAGACCGACAACGGCGTTGCTCAGGTGCTGCCCGGCAGCGGCGATTATGTGGAATTCTGCACGGATTTCCTCTTTGACGGCACGATAAGCAAATTCACTTACAATGTAAAGCGGCTGTATTCGTTCTTTTACGACTATTCAGCGGATATAAAGATCAATAACATTGCGGGCGACGCAATGCTCTCCGCCTATGTGCTGAACCCCTCCTCCGACGCCTACGACCTGCGCCGCATAACCGCCGAATACGCGGGCGCGGATATTCCCGACGGCGACTCTGCGGTATTCGCGGCATATCTGCCCGCCGTATTCGCCAAAATGAACGCCGCCGTTGAGGAGAACGGCCAAAAGCGCCTGCTTGACGAGATCGAGCTGCCGCTTGCCGATGTGCTTGCCTCGATGGAGCGCGAGGGCTTCCTGGTTGACGCAAAGGGTATTGAAGAATTCGGCAAAACTCTTCAGGAGCGCATCGAGAAGTTGGTTGCGGATATCTATGAGCTTGCGGGCTATGAATTCAACCTGAATTCCCCGAAGCAGCTCGGCGAAGCGCTGTTTGAGCGCATGGGTCTGCCCGCAAAGAAAAAGACAAAGAGCGGCTATTCCACCAACGCCGAGGTGCTCGAGGGTCTGGCTCAGGATTATCCCGTGGTGGCGATGATTCTCGAATACCGCACTCTTGCGAAGCTGAAATCCACCTATTGCGACGGCCTGCTCAAGGCAATTGCGCCCGATGGCAGGATACACTCGACCCTAAACCAGACCGAGACCCGCACGGGCAGGATATCCTCGACCGAGCCGAACCTGCAAAACATCCCCGTGCGCTCCGAGCTCGGCAAGGAGATGAGGAAATTCTTCATCGCCAAGGAGGGCAGCCTGCTTGTGGACGCGGACTACTCACAGATAGAGCTGCGCGTGCTCGCCCATGTGGCAAACGACAAGAATATGCTCGACGCCTTCAACAACGGCGACGATATCCACGCCATAACCGCCTCCCAGGTATTCAACATGCCGCTGATGATGGTCACTCCGCTTATGAGGAGCAGAGCCAAGGCGGTGAATTTCGGCATAGTCTACGGCATAGGCGCCTTCTCGCTCGCAAAGGATATCGGCGTCACCCGCACCGAGGCCGACAGCTATATCAAGGGCTATCTCGCCCACTTCAGCGGCGTTGACCGCTATATGAAAGAGGTCATTGAGAAGGCAAAGGAAAACGGCTATGTCGAGACCGTATTCGCCCGCCGCAGATATCTGCCCGAGCTGCGCTCGTCAAACGGCATGATGCGTGCCTTCGGCGAGAGGGTTGCCCGCAATATGCCGATTCAGGGCACGGCGGCGGATATCATCAAAATAGCGATGATAAGGGTCTACCGCGAGCTAAAAAAGCAGTGCTTCGGCGCAAGACTGATAATGCAGGTGCACGATGAGCTGATAATTGAAGCCCCCGCCGAGGAAGCGGACAAGGTCGCAAGCATAGTCAAGCGTGAAATGGAGCACGCAGTCAAGATGCGCGTGAGTATGCAGGCGGATGTCGGCGTCGGAAAGAGCTGGTATGAGTCAAAGTAAAAAGCAAAACAAACGGATATAAAAAAATCGCCCTCGGCAGCTCGGTTGAGCCGTCGGGGGCGATGAATTTTTATTATTTGTTGACGTTTGCCTTAAGAGTCTCAAGCTCTGCCTTAAGGGTTGCGGGCAGTCTGTCAAACTTCGAGTAGAATTCCTCGATACCTGCGACCTCGTCCTTCCAAAGGGCGGTATCAACACTGAGGATCTCCTTGAGCTGATCCTCGCTGACCTCGTCCTCGATGCCCTCAAGGTTGATATCCTCAGCCTTGGGAACGAAGCCGATCGGGGTCTCAACTGCGTCGACCTTGCCCTCGCAGCGGTCGATTATCCAATCGAGCACGCGGAGGTTGTCGCCGAAACCGGGCCACAGGAAGTTGCCCTCGTCGTCCTTACGGAACCAGTTGACGTTGAAGATCTTGGGAGCCTTATCAGCGTCAAGGCCTGCGCCGATGTCGATCCAATGCTGCCAATAATCAGCCATGTTGTAGCCGCAGAACGGAAGCATAGCCATCGGGTCTCTTCTGACAACGCCGACTGCGCCTGAGGCGGCGGCGGTGGTCTCGGAAGCCATTATCGAGCCGACGAATACGCCGTGATCCCAGTCTCTTGACTGATAGACCAGCGGAGCGAGCTTAGCGCGTCTGCCGCCGAATACGAATGCCGAGATGGGCACGCCGTGAGGATTCTCAAACTCGGGGCTGATGCAGGGGCAGTTCTTTGCGGGTGCGGTGAAGCGGCTGTTGGGATGAGCGCCCTTCTCTGTGCTGGTCTTGCCGTTCCAGGGGTTGCCCTTCCAGTCTATGCCGTTCTCGGGGGGATTCTTGTCGAGGCCCTCCCACCAGACGGTATTGTTATCCGCATTGTAAGCGACGTTGGTGAATATGGTGCCCTTCTTGGTGGAAGCAAGAGCGTTGGGGTTGGATTTCTCGTTGGTGCCGGGTGCAACGCCGAAGAAGCCGTTCTCGGGGTTGATGGCATAGAGCCTGCCGTCCTCGCCCTTTCTGATCCACGAAATATCGTCGCCGACGCACCATACGCGGTAGCCCTTCTTATAATATCCCTCGGGAGGAATAAGCATGGCAAGGTTTGTCTTGCCGCAGGCTGAAGGGAATGCGGCGCAGATGTATTTGATCTCGCCGTTGGGCTTCTGGAGACCGAGGATGAGCATATGCTCCGCCTGCCATCCTTCGTTTCTGCCCTGATAGGAAGCGATACGCAGAGCGAAGCACTTCTTGCCGAGCAGGACGTTTCCGCCGTAACCGGAGTTAACGGAGATGATGGTGTTATCCTGCGGGAACTGGCAGATATATCTCTTCTCTTCGTCGATGTCACACTTGCAGTGGAGGCCTCTTACCCAGTCGTCACTGTCGCCGAGAGCCTCAAGCACCTTCTTGCCGACTCTGGTCATTATAGCCATGTTGAGCACAACATAGATACTGTCGGTAAGCTCGATGCCTATCTTGGAGAACTTGGAGCCAACGGGGCCCATGGAGTAAGGAATAACATACATGGTTCTGCCCTTGTAGCTGTCCCTTGCGATATCATAGAGCATCTTATATGCCTCTGAGGGCTCCATCCAGTTATTGGTGGGGCCTGCCTCCTCCTTGGTGGGGGCGCAGATGAAAGTCCTGCCCTCAACTCTTGCAACGTCGTTGACGGCGGTGCGGTGGAGATAGCAATCGGGCAGAAGCTCCTGATTGAGCTTTATCATTTCGCCGGTCGAGCAAGCCTCTGCACGCAGAGCCTCGATCTGCTCGTCGCTGCCGTCTATCCAGACGACTTTGTCGGGCTTCACGAGATCAATTTTTTCATTGATCCATGAAAGAACGCTTTTATTGGCAGTCATATTTTCCATAATTTTTCTCCTTTCATCGTGGAAAACCAACTAAAAATATACAAATTCAGGTCGCGCCGAAGCGGCTTTTTTACGCTCTTTGACGAACGCATTTTATCTCCGCTCCATCTTTTCCCATCGTAATTATAGCATAAAATCCTCGAATGTCAAGATTTTGCAGCAAAAAGACACAAAAAATTCATAATTCGGGCGAATTTTAATATTCTGCCGCGTCAATCGGCATTGTGGCGAAGGCGTTAAGCTCCAATCCTGCAATATTGCCGCTTTTGAACTCATAAAATCCCTGCGCTCCGACCATAGCCGCATTGTCGCCGCAAAGTGAGAGCTGCGGCATATAAAGCTGCCAGCCCTTCTCGCCGCAAAGGGTCTGCATCCTCGCCCTGAGGCGTGAATTCGCAGAAACACCTCCCGCAAGAGCGATCTTTGTGAAGCCGAATTCCTCGGCGGCCTTGACGGTGTTGCCCGCGAGGCAGTCAACGACGGTCTCGATGCAGCTCGCGCCGAGGTCGGGCACGCTTATCTCTATCCCCTTTTGCTTTGCGTTGTGGATGACGTTGACAACGGCGGTCTTTAGCCCCGAGAAGCTGAAGTCGTATTTGCCGCCGTCCACATGGGGGTGCGGCAGCTTATAGAGCGTGGGGTCGCCGTCCTTGCTGACTCGGTCGAGATTCAGCCCGCCGGGGTAATCAAGCCCCATGGCTCTCGCAGATTTATCCATGCATTCGCCCGCGGCGTCGTCACGGGTCCTGCCGATAACCGTGAAATCCGTGTAACTGTTGACCGCCACGATATGGCTGTGACCGCCCGAGACGACAAGACAGAGGAACGGCGGCTCAAGCTCGGGGTTTGTAATGTAATTCGCCGCAATGTGAGAGCGCAGATGATGCACCGGCACGAGCGGAATGCCCGTTGCGTATGAAAGCCCCTTTGCGAAATTCACGCCGACGAGCAGCGCCCCGATAAGGCCGGGCGCATAGGTCACTGCAATGGCGTCGATATCGCCGAAGCCGACGCCCGCGTCGCTCATCGCCTTGCTCACAACGCCGCTTATCGCCTGGGCGTGCATCCTTGAGGCTATCTCGGGCACCACGCCGCCATATATAATATGTTCACTGACCTGCGAAGCTATTACGCTTGACAGAACTTTCCTGCCGTCCTCGACCACGGCCGCCGCCGTTTCGTCGCAGGACGACTCGATTGCAAGTATCTTCATCATACTACCTCACATTAAAATACTTTGTATATATTACCCCGTCCTCCTGCGGGCGGGTGTAGAAATTCTTTCTGACCCCGACGGGCTTGAAGCCCTCGGACTCATAGAGCGCGCGGGCGGGCGAATTGCCGACCCTCACCTCAAGGGTTATGAATTCGCAATTCCTAAGCTCCGCGCCGCCGCAGGCAGCTCTGAGCAGCGCCCTGCCGACCCCGCAGCGCCTTGCCGCCGAAGTGACGGCGACATTCGTGATATATGCTTCGCCGCATATCTCCTGCACGCCGATATACCCGAGCAATTCGCCGTGTTCCTCCGAAACGGCGACCAGGAAATGCGAGAGCGGATTTGACAGCTCTTCGGCAAGCCCCTCATAGCTCCACGGGCTTGAGAAGCATTCCTTTTCAAGCTCCGCAACGGCGGCGATATGCTCCCGACTCATGTCGGCAACGGTGAAATTCATCTCTCACCCTCCCCGACAAGGCTGTCGAACTGCTCGGCAAGCGCCGCTTTTATCGCATTGGCGCAGATGATGTATGTCTCAAGATCCCCGCCGTAGGGGTCGGGCACTCCTCCGCCGAGGACGGTGACCTTCTCCGTCGGCACATAGAGCGACAGGCTCGCCACCTGCTCACGGGTCATACAGACGAATTCATCGGTCTCATCGAGGATGTATGAAGTTATGCGCCTCGCACGGTGGGCGGAGATATCGACTCCGAAGCGCTCGGCGGCTTTAACGGCGTTGTCGCAGGCGGAGTCGCCCGTCATGGCAAAAAGCCCCGCACTCGAGCATTCAACGCCATTAACCCCTCTGTCGGCAAGCATTTTTTTGAATATGCCCTCCGCCATAGGGCTGCGGCAGGTGTTGCCCGTGCAGACAAAAAGTATCCTCTTCATTCTCTCGCCCCCGTCGAATTCAAACTGATTTAATATTTTATCATAATTATCCGCCGTTTTCAATTAAAAATGCGAAAATATCCTGCGCAAAAAATCTTTGCCGCATTCCCTTTACTTTTGCGGCTGTTATACTATACTGCGGTCATCAAGCCGTACCCCCGGCGAAAGGAGACCGTCCATTAAGGATTTTATAAGACGGGCGGCTCTGCTTTCTTACGGAAGCAAAGTTCCATGCATTCGTTCACTTCGGTCACAGCTCCCGCTCCTGTCCCGGATGAGGCACGGCGACCGAGGAGCCCTCGGGTTTTCACCCCGCCGCCCTTGACTGCGACGGCACGGACAATGTATTTGAAGTCACCACCGTCGGTAACAAGCGCGTCGTGCCCCTGAAGGGTCTGACGACCGATATGCTCAGGCTACTCGTCACCTCGTCAAGAGACACGCTCGAATTCGGCAAGATCTCCGTATATTAAGCAATAGCAAAAACGGCAGAGGCTCTCCCCTGCTGCTTTTCGCTTGACTTTTGCCGCCGCATATGACAGAACGCAAAAAAAGCAAAACCCCTTATCCGTCTACCACGCATCTCCCGACGAATAAGCCGTTCTTGCACGCAGCCTTGTGAATGGTGCACAAATTTTTGACTGCAATTTTGTGAACAAAAACGGTCATTGAAATTTGTGCATAAATACTTTGATGTCAGAGAGTGTTTTTGCTATAATGAAATCAGGTAGCTTTGGGTATTGGTGAGGAGAGATAAAAAATGACAGGGATATATGATTGCTTTGGCTATGGTCCGGGATATGATGTTTCTTTTGAAGAAAGATACAAATTAATTAGAAACGCAGGATTTGATTGTGTAATGTTATGGTGGAGCGATCGGTTTGGCAGAGGAGACGGTTATCAAGAGGATGTAAAACTGGCCGGAAATGCAGGGTTATCTGTAGAAAACATCCACGCTCCTGTGCATGAGCAGAATAATCTGTCACTGGATAATTTAAGCGGAGAAAGCGTATTTCAAAGTTATCTACAATGTGTAGAGGATTGTTGTGAATATGACATACCGACTATGGTGATACATTTGCCGAATGATAATAATCCTTTGAATCAAACAGGAATCAGACGGCTGGCAGAACTTATAAACAAGGCGGAACAAAAGAATATTCAGATTGCTTTTGAGAATTTAAGTAACATTAAAAATTTGAAAATGGTGTTAAATAAATTTACTTCAAATAATGTAGGCTATTGTTATGATAGTTGTCACCATATAAATTATGCACCGGATGAAGATTTGTTAGGAATGTATGGAAATCGGCTGATGGCAATTCATTTACATGATAACGGCGGTAAACATAATCAACATCAATTGCCATTCGACGGCAATATTAACTGGAATACAGTTATGGCGAAAATTGCCCAAACAGGATACCGAGGAGCTACAACCTTAGAACCAATGAATTGGGATTATTCTCATTTAGATATTTGCCGGTTTTTGGAATCGGCTTATGAAAGGGCAAACAGACTTGATTGCCTGCGAAGATAATGGAGACGATAAAAGGGCGAAAACAGACAGGGTAGTTTAAAAAGAAGAGTATGCCGCTCATAAAATTGAATATTCGATTGATATTGAGGCGCTTGCAAAAGATAAGCAGCATAAAGCTATCTGCTATAGCAGCTTCCTTGGAGAAGGAGGTGGAGATAGTTGTCGGCTTGTATGTAAAATCCGTCTGCGGCACACCTCATCCGTCTCGCAAGCTCGACACCTTCTCCTCAAGGAGAAGGCGAAAGCCATTTATGCCATACTACATCAGAAACAGAATTATCGCCAACAATTTCACACTTTTGCTTGATTTCAGAAAAAATCAATTGACAAACCGTCTTTTATCTGCTAAAATAATGGGGCTGAAAAACAGCGGCCCAATTTGGCTGCGTTTTCCGATACAATTTAATACGGAGAGTTGTCCGAGTGGTCGAAGGTGCAGCACTCGAAATGCTGTGTACGTAAAGTACCTAGGGTTCGAATCCCTAACTCTCCGCCACAGAAAAAGCCTTGAAACCGCTTGGTTTCAAGGCTTTTCCCTTGCGTTTTCGCAGGCGGAGAACGGTCTGTTTGTGCGTGTAATAATGTCCGAAACGGTCATTAATTGCGCATCCGGCGACATCCGGTCGCAACGATATCGTCTGCCGCATCATCAATAAAGCATACATTTTCTGCGAAATTTTTCTGCACCCACAGTTCTTTTTAATGTTTCTCCCTGTCTGCACCTTTGTTGTTTGTGCAGTACCATGCGGATGCCTCCTTTGCACAGCCTTCCTGTATACAGCGTATCAATTCCGACCGCCCGGATTTTCGTTCGGGCGGTCTTTTCGGTTACATCTCGATCCGTACACAACCATACGTCAAAAACGCGAAAGCGCACGTTCCCGACTCGATGAAGTATATAGGTCCGCAAAACCGCCCATTGTAGTACGATGACAAATTGCTTCGTCAGGTCATCGAATGGGCGGTCGTAGAGTCCAAAGAGAAGATCAAGGTGGTGTTCATCTGTGAAACAGAGGTGGATATGCTGCCGGCTCGGAGGTTCCCGCCTCCTTCTGTTTCGCTATCGATGGATCGGGCGCAGAAGCCATCCGGCAACGAGAAGTGTCAGAGCTTCTGCCGCAGGAACGGCAAGCCATACTCCCGTTAAACCGAGTTTTTTCGGCAGCACCGTCAGAAACAAGAGCAGTAGCGCAAATGAGCGCAAAAATGTGATAAGCCCCGAAAAATAGCCTTTTCCGTATGCCATCATCCGAATTGCAGAGAAAATGTTGATTCCCGAAAACAGAAAACCAAGTCCGTAAATTCTCATTCCGGATACGGCAATGGAAAACACGGAACTCGATGCATCCGCAAAACAGGACACGCCTACCGGGGCGAGAAAGTATGTAAGAGCATAAATAACAACCGGAGCTGCTGCGAAAAAGCGATGTGCATATCGCTCCAGTTTTCTGCAAACATCCGATTTTCCGTCACCGTATGCATAACCGAGCGGCGGTGCAATACCCATAGAAAATCCAAAATATACACCTATGAACAAAAATTGCAAATACATAATGATTGAAACCGCCGCTACGCCGTCTTCACCGGCGAAAGAAAGTGCGGTGCGATTAAATACGATTGTCGTAATTGCAATGGCAAGCTGATCCACAAATTCGGATGCACCGTTTACCATGCACCGCAGTGCCTCTCTCACCGATAGACCATGCAGGGTAAAAGAAATGAATTTACGCATACGGACAAAATAGTAAATGCCCATGAGAAACGACAGCAACAAACCAAGAATTGTAGCCAGCGCCGCTCCATAGATACCTAAGTGCATACGACCGACCAAAACATAGTCAAGAATGATATTCAAAACGCCGCCGGACAACGCTGTTACAAAACTATATGTAGGCGATCCGTCCACCCGAATAAAGTAGGTGAACAGTTCTTTCCCAATCACAACTGGAGTCGCCCAAAGCCACCAAAGGGCATAAGTTTTGCACGCCGCTGCCGTCAGATCGGTTGCACCAAGCAGTGTCAGAATTTTTGATAAATTTGTAAGGACTGCCAGAGAAACAAGGCAACCCAGCAGAACGGCCGCAACAGAGCTGACCGAAAAGGCACAGCTTGCTTCCTTCTTCCTGTTTCCGCCGATATGCAAAGCGGCAACCGCGCTGCCGCCTGTTGCAAACACGAGTGAAATCCCTGTCAATACATTCACAATATGGTAAACGATGTTAATAGCAGCCAGTGCATTTGTTCCGACATAGGCAGAAACAAAAATGCCGTCAACAATGGTATAAACCGTGTTAAACAGCGATGTCAAATACGTCGGAATGATAAATTTCAGTAGTTTCCCGAAACGAACTTCTTTTTCAGAAGCAAAAATCAAAATGTTTTCCATAAAGTACCCTCCTGCTCAAAGTATAAACCTTCAAGTTACTTGAAAGTCAAGAAAAAATGTGTTATACTGATATTATTGGGAGGGTAACCTTATGGCTTTGAATTATCAAATCGGAGAAATTGCACGTTTCTTTGATATACCGGCATCGACGCTTCGATATTGGGAAGATAGAGGCATTCTACATCCGGAAAAAGGAACCGAAAATCGTTATCGCGAATACTGCGTTGAAGATTTGATGACGATCTCGGATGTAATTTTCTATAAGAATCTTGGTTTGCAGTTGAAGGAAATCCCCGGAATGGATAATGCATCGCCTGAACAGCAGGGAAAACTGTTTGCGGAAAAGCTTTTGGAATTGGAACAACAACAAGAACTGCTTGCTCGCAGAACGGAAAAACTGCGTTGCCGTATGCAGGCAGTAAAAACACTGGCCGATCTGAAAGAGCATCCGTATCGGGAGTCGGATATTGACACCGAATGCATTGTGTCCTTTGATTTGATTGAGCGTGAAAAGTTGCGTCAATATATCGAAAATCCTTATCTTTATTCTCGGGTGCAGCACTCGCAAACATTGCCGCAGGAGCAACGCGGACTGACTGTTCCCGCCGATATGCGTTCATTGTTTCCTAAACCCAGTATTCTTTGGCAAAAACAAGCGGCTCGGTATGTGACTTTTTTAATGAGAGAAGAAGTGGTTGCCGGCTTTCCAAACGATCTGCCCCAACACTTAGCACATATTCAAGAATCATACCGTACCGGTGCAATCATCAGCCGTTTCCTGCTTTGTGCACAGGAAAACGGGAAAATATATGATTTTTATAAAACCTTTGTAGAAATTGTGCCTACTCAATAAAATGCGACACAAAATGAGAGAATTATATTCTGTTGTTTGCCCGGTTCAACCCTGCAAAAACGAAAAAACTGCCCCACCGTTTCCGGTGAGGCATAAATTATGTACTTTCTTTCATCATTTTTCTTTTCTGCTGCCGCTGTTCGTTTTCACGCTCTCGGCGCTGTTCTGCTGTGAGCCGTTTCCTGATTGTAAATTCATATTCCAATACTCCTTTCAGATATCTTCAAGTGTTGTCATAAAAATTGCCTCCTTTGCAGTACAAACACATACCACAAAGGAGGCGACAAGTCCAGTTTTTTTATTCGCTCTGACCTTTTTGAATTTCTACATCCAATTCACTATTAAATTTCAAGAAGGTTTTATTTTTTATGCTTTCAAAAAAAGCATGATAATTTTTAGGCGTCAGCATAGTAAATTTATAAACATTTTCGCCAAGATACTTATTAATCAACTTAACATGCTCAATAGCTGCATTGTGCTTACCTATATTCTCCGCATGTGGCGATTGTATTTCTTCATCGCCTTTTATTTCAACAATTATTATATTATCATTGATTTTTAGAATAAAATCCGGATTAAATTTGTCGTACCTTATTGCTTCTCCATGCCTAGGATTTTTCTTCCATGAGTAATCTATGGAATAGAAATTTTTGGATGGAGACTTTATCCAAGCAGTAATCATATCAGAATTATCTATTAATCCATCAATAAATTTCTTTTCCGGATCATGATTCGAAAAACATAACGAGGTTATGGTTTTAAATTTATTTTTATTTGACACCTTTTTCTGTTTATATCCATTACTCGTGTCTATGATTTCATCAAAAAACTCTGTTTCTTCGTCTGACAAATATCCTTTTGTATCATCAGTCCAAAATAATGTATTACTGTTTTTTAATAAACTGGCACTTGTTGATTCACTGCCCATATCTCTCGTAGATACAACAAAGTATTTGTCCGGATTTGTACTATAAGTTACATAGGTTGAGCCTTGGCGCCAGGCAGTAGACATAGCAGAAATAAATTTGTTAGACAATGAATCTGTTATTACAGTATTGCCACTTTCTTCTAACGAGCGCTTAATTATTTCCTCTAATTTTTCAATCGAATACTTCTCTTGATATTGTTCTGCCAACCCCAAACCTTCGTCGTCCGGAACATCTCTAAATCTATCCCACATTTTTAAAGCCATATCTTCAATGCTAATAGACTTATGTTTTAGTTTTGTGTTCCATGTTTTGCTTTCATTTTTTAGATTAGAAAGCTCTATTTCAACTGTTTCTTCCGGTGATACGGTTGGTAATGTTATATAACCTTTATCAAACAAATTATAAAGACCAACCTTTTCCTTCTTTTTAGGGGAAGCTATAGGATCTTTTTTATATTCACAATTGCAAATTTCAAAATGAAATTCCGAATTAGGTTCAATTTTCGTTGAAATACGGCGTTCTATTTCCAATATTTCATCAACAAGTTTTTTAACTGCAAGTGACCATTTTTCATGATTGAAAACTATTACCTCAGGCTTGCCAAACATCATATTCCAGTTTGATGGTATACGAAGTCCTCTACCCAAAACTTGAGCAATTAATAACTTTGAATTAAACGCTCTTTCTTCATCAGGAATTATTTGAAATACGCGCTTAACATCCCAACCCTCTGTAAGCATAGAAACAGAAAAAATCCATTCAACTTTAGATGTGCTTGAATCTACATCTTTCAATCTTGCCCTGTCACCAGCTACATTCGGTTTGGAATGAACAACTAAAACTCTTTCGTTAACTTCATCATCAGATAATTTAAAGTTATCCTTAAGGTAGTTTTTAAATCTTCTCGCAAGTGCGTCACACGAGGAGGTTTTTTCGGTTACAACAATAGAAATAGGCAAGATGTTTTTAGAACTTAATTTTTCCTTAATTTCATTATGTGAATTGATAATAACTTGCCATTGGTCTTCTTTTTTAGTTGGCATATTTTCTTTTATAATATATGAAACATTTTTAACCCAACCATCATCTATGGCTTGTTTTAAAGAATACCGATAAATAACATCTACAAAATAGTCATTGTCTTTATAGTAACAAGTGCCGGATACTCCAATATTATATTGAGGCTTAATGGTTTCTATAAAGCTCTTCCATTGATTTTGCTCAGAATAGTAAATATGATGTGATTCATCACTCAATACAAGAGTTCTTTCACCTTTCCCGCTTATACTGTCCATTATTGAGCTATGAGAATTTTTATAAATGGCATCTCTATTTTCTACACATATGCATCCCTTAACAATACTTTGATCGCCGGCAATGATTTTAGGGGGAGTTGTGAACAAGCAACTATTTAATTTGCTATCCGCAGCGAAAGTTTCAAATTTGTTTTTTAGCTCACGCTCTATAGTGATACTTGGTACAAGAACAAGAACTTGATCAACAAATCCTGCACTTAACATTATTGTGGCGAGTCCATATAATACCCAACTTTTTCCTGTGCCTGTTGCTAAATCCAAGTTTGCAGTATAAGTGTTTTTAAAAAATAACTTATTAATGAAATTTTTCTCTGTTGAATATTTGTCTTTAAAATGATAATTATTAGAATAATTTTCTTTTGCTAAATCTTCAATATTCCTATATTGATTACCGCACATAAATCGTAACGCTGCATAAATAGCTTCTTCTTGATATTTCCGGCCATCTGTTAAAGTTAAAACAAATTTATCGTATTTACTTTCGTCCCACTTACTTAAATCAACATTATTACCAACATTTAATACTAAATCTTGTTCTTTGATTTTAATTTTATTTTGTTCCATCAATTATAACCCTCTTTTCATTACCTGCGTTATCAATAAAAATAAACATGGCTTTTTTATTTATGGTTTTAATCTTAATAGATTTTTTTAACTGACTTTCTTTTGTTTTTGTGTTCTTTACATATAAATCCTTGTTATAAAGAATATCGTCAATATCAAATATTTCACCATTATAATTATAGTCGATCAAAACCATTGCAAGTTCTGTTTTTTGTTCACCCTTTATTCTACTGTTGCTCCTAAATTTTTTAATATGTAAAGTATTCTTAACTATTTTAAAATCCACTTGTGGTGGCTGAATAAAATCAAAACCAACAGAGTCAACAATTTCATTTACAGAATCGCTATCACGAGGCTGTTTAGGTGGAGTGAAATTTTCAGTGAATTTGGCGAGCATAGAATATGGAACACGCAAAATATGATATATTCTATCTTTTATTTCTACCTCATCTTCGGCAAATGTAAACTGTCCTTGTGGTGCTATTATGAAAATCTCATTACCAACATTACCGCCAAGAATTACATCTATTTCACTAATTGTTTCATATGAAATCTTCATATTATCTTTTTTTAATTCTTGAGGAGAATAGACTTTAACTAAACAATTATCTTTTTCTCCATCAAACTCCAATCCCCGAATTGTATTTTTTACCACTTGACAATTCCATAATTGAAGTGCAAACAATTTCCAATTTTCATTATCAAATTTGTTTAATTTTTCAGCATCGTATAAACCGCCAGAATACAACATAAACGGACGAATATTATTTATTTGTAGCAAGCGCTTTTGGATTGTGTAAATAGAATATTTACCAACATCTACTGCTATCCAACGACGTCCTAATTTTTCAGCTACCGCAGGCGTTGTACCGCTTCCGGCAAAAAAATCCATCACTAAATCACCATGCTTAGTCACGGCTTTTATTAATATTTCCAAAAGTTTTTCAGGCTTTTGTGTTGGATATCCAATTCTTTCATTCGATGTTCCCTGCACAAAAGGTATTTCAAATACTTCAGTCGGTTTACCTTGTTTCATATAGGCAATACGTTCAGATCCGTCTTTGTTTTTGTATATTTTATATCTTTTTCCGTTCTCATCAACCTTATCATATCTTTTAATTGCTTTTTCATCATAATTAAATAATGTAGCATTGCTATCAAAGTAATAATCAGATGACTTTGAATAAAACAAAATAATATCATGCTTTCTAGGGAAATTTTTTCGGTTGAGGTAGGGCCAAAATATTTCCATACAATTTCATTTCTGAAATTATTCTTTCCAAATATTTCATCCATTATTACTTTGATATAGTGAACCATTTTTTGATCTAAGTGAACAAAAATTACACCGTCGTTTGACAATAGTTCTTTTGCTAAAATCAAACGCTTTCTAATAAATTCAATAAATTCCGAACCAGACAATTTATCAGCATACGCCACCTGTTCTTCACCATTCACTTTAAACTCCTGTTTTGTAGCAAACGGAGGATCTATATATATATTAATCTAACACCATCTGTTCCATCTGTATTCTTAAGTTTACCGTCTTTTTTCATTTGAATTAGGGTTTTTAAAATTTGCAGATTTTCTCCGAAAATCAATTTGTTAATCCATTCGTTAGAATTAACTGTTGCATTTGGAGGGAAAATTCTATCTTCTTGCAACGGCACAGGAATAGTTTCTGACAAAATCTGTTCTCTGCTTTCTTTTCCCCAATATGTCAATTCATACTCACGTTTTTCAGGTGGAAAAAGAATATGAGAAATTTCATTCGGTATTTCTTGATTATTTTCAATATATTCTCTTGCCATCTCAAGTGCCTGCAACTGCACTGCTTTAGCGTTTTGATTTGTAATACTCATATTTTTGTTCCTCCAATTAATATCTCTGTATTTCCGTAAAAATCTGTACTTCTTTTTGGCAATTAAGCATAAATTTACTCTAATTATACAAAATTCTGTGTCCGATTTAAAGGACTTTACGGTTTTTTTCAATTTTCTTTTGTATTCCAGACAAAATTAATTTTCCTTGTTATTTGCATTCTCAAATGCTAGATTTACATTAAAATATTTCCTTATATCATCCAAATCGGGACGGTGAGGTTTTCTCTGTCAAAGGCAGAGAGGCGGTCGCTCATACAAAGCACAGCAGATGCACCGAGCACCAAGGGTGATTTGCCGATAACACTTTCATTTTAGAACTGCAAATTTTTATTGCTCCAATCAGCGTTAAAAAACATAACATAGTAGATTGGTATATAAGTTATTTTGCCGTTTTGTGTGACATTTCTTTCGTTAGATACAACGAATGCTTTTTTGATATGATAATCTTCGTTTTGAACAAATGTGTTCAATGCGCTATGCACGGTATAGTCCTTACCGGACTTAACTTCAATTGGCACAGCAGAAAGGCTATCATAATCATCAATAAGATAATCAACCTCACCCTTGCTGCGATTGTCATAATAAAAGAGTTTATGACCGTGAGCGATTAATTCGCTGGCAACAACTGTTTCATAAACAGATCCCAGATTGATACTTCTCTCATCATTCAGCACAGCTCTGATGTTATTTCCGTAAAGAATACCCGTAAGAATACCGACATCATTCAGATAAAGTTTAAGCAGATTCTTTCCGGTAGATTCGATCAAAGGGAATGTCGGATTGGAAATTGCCTGAACATTCAGTGCTATACCTGCGCTTATTAGATAATCGAATTCATCTGCATAATTATTGAACGTCTTACCCCTCTTGTTTTCAATGCTTTGTACAACAATTCTTTTTTTCTTATTCTCCATATTAGAGGGAATAAGGTCATAAATTCTGCGAATTTTCAACTTCATTTCATCATCGTATTTGGAAGCGTCTGCTGCATAGTAATCATGAATTTCATTTTGTATATCTCGGACTGCCTGAATGTTTTTTGTTTCAATATAGGTATTGACCGCATCGGGTAAACCACCTACAAGCAAGAATTTGCGGAATAAATCCATCATCTTATTGTGCATGGACTCATCTAATGCTTCAAACCGCTCAAACTTTTTGCGCATTGAGGAAATTGCAAGTTCGTTCATTCCGTTAGCATAAAGAAATTCCTCAAAATCCAGCGGAAACATTCTGACCTTTCGTATGCTCCCCATGGGAATCGATGTGGTTTGCGACAGCGTAACACCTAAAAGCGATCCGCTTGCAATATAAGTGAACTTATTATCCTGCGACAAAAATTTGAGCAGAGTGAGCAAATGCGGATAAGCCTGAATTTCATCAATAAAAATCAGTGTATTTTCTTTATTCTTCATTTTATTTCCTGCAAGCATACTGACTTGCAGATAAAAATCTTCAACGGTTTTAGTATTTTCAAAAAGGCGGTCGCCCAAAGAATCAGCAATCATATTGATTTCTATATAGTTTTCAAAAAGTTTTTTACCTACATGATTAATGATGTAGGTTTTGCCGATCTGACGTGCGCCGTCGATTAAAAGAATCTTTTTAGAATCAGATTTTAAATGCTCTTCAATGAGAGATTCTATCTTACGATATAGCATAGAAAATTCCTCCGTAAAAACTTTTCATGCATATTATACCACAATAATAATGACATTTCAATATAAACTTGCGATAATTTTTATGACATTTCAAAGTAAAGGGATGGAACCCCCAGCTAAAATGAATAAATCTTCTATTTTAGTCAGGGATATGTGTTATCAGTATGTAAAATGAATTTTCAGTTTTAAAAAGAATTAACCTACACGATTTTTGGTGTTGTCCGGCATAACCGGGGTTTTTTATGCACTGCCAAAAACGTGATTTTGAGGCGAAAAAGTGCTCGGTTCTATCAAAAATTCTAATAGGTTTTTCAGAAAATCCGTTAGAACTCGGCGAAATCGGAGGAGAGTCTCGGACTCGGATTTTCACTTTGTTTTCGATTCAAAGGGGTGCGGAAAGCCTTGAAAACACGGCATTTTCGGGGTTCTCTCATCTGCCGTTATCTTCCGTCAAATTCCGCCAGGTTCGTTTTTTACCACTTGACTCAAAATGCTGTGTACGTAATGTACCTAGGGTTCGAATCCCTAACTCTCCGCCACAAAGTGCGGCAGTCCATGATACAATGGGCTACCGTACTTTTTTATTTTTCTGACGAAGAAGTCCTTATATCAAGCGTTTTTCCGAGTATGGGGGTGCAAAAGTCCTCAATGCTCGGATTTTTCTATTTTACCGAAGGTGCGCTGCTGTTTTTTGCTCTGCACCCCCCTTATGGGAAAAATCAAAAAGTAGATAGATTTATCAAAAGGTTGCAGAGAAAAATCAAATTGTTCCCGCGACACATATTACTAAGCATTTTCGCTTCCACAGGGAGAGTCAATGTTCCTGCTGATTCTGATACAATAGAAAAAGCCTTCTCCGGGGTCAAAACCGCCGAAAAAGGTATAACAGAAGGGCTTTAGAGGTCAAATGCTGACTTCGTAAGCCCTTGTTCGCTTTATACAGTGACCGTTCACGCCGACGGACGAATGACCTTCAAATTCCAGGGCGGCACAGAAATCGAGGGGTAAATTGTTCGTAGAAATCTTTGATATACTTGATTCGAGCCATTCTTAGAACCTTTCTGCCACCTCATTAGTCTTGGACAAACTAATGGTAGCGGTTATTTCAGGTGCTGACAATGGCTCATTTTTATGCTGTTTGGGATGCTTACTTTGGGGACCTTTTGTGATACTTTCATTTTACTGAAAACGATCTAACGGATGAGGACAGACCTCTGTTTGGTTGGTTTTTATGAAAGAAAAAACCAAAAAGAGACGAGATTTGTCAAGGTATGTTTTTGCAAAGGAGTGTGCAATTCGCATTGACAAGCAGTGAAAAGAGTGTTATAATAATTCCGTTATCAATAACGCCGTTATCGTTGTATAGAGAGGTGAAGACATGGCAAACAAGGATCATTCCCTGGATGACGGAATCATTCAGGCAGCATATTCCGAGTTTCTTGCTTACGGTTTTCAGAAAGCCTCACTGCACAAGATCGCCGAAAAAGCCGGTGTTACTACGGGGGCAATCTACACAAGATACAAGAATAAAGACGCGTTGTTTGCCAGTCTGCTCCAGGATTTTTTTGAAGCGATGAAGGTTCTCTTTGCGCCCGTTGCTGAAGAATACGAAAAAGCAAAGCACAGCGCAAAGCCGGAAGATATCCTCCGCGCAATAAACGCGGAAGAAAGCATCTATTTCCGCCTGCTTACAGAGCACTATGACGATTGCACGCTTTTTTTCAGCCGCAGCGACGGAAGCTCTGTCGAAAAGATACTGAAAGAGATTATGAACACTAAAACAAAGCAGACAGTCGAATTTTTCTCCGAGGTTTACGGCAAAGCACCGAATGAGAACGCAATTCGTTTGCTGATGGGTTCGCAATTCTGGTATTTTAGACAGTTACTGAATGAACACCTTGATGAAGATGAAATGTTTGACTGTCTACATTCAATTCTCGATTTTTTCAATGCCGGATGGCAGCAACTGTGTGGCACATTGAAATGAATAGCCTAAAATATTCGGGCGGTTTTCCCTCCGCCCTTTTCTTACAGTAAACGGTTAGTCTATGCTAACCGAAAGAAAAGAGATAATAATGATAGATTTTGAATTTGAATTTCAATATGCAGATGAAAAAGCTCCAGTGCTTCGACAGACCGCCGGAAGCATTCCGAATGGACGCTGTGTGGTGCTCTGCGGCAGCAGCGGATGCGGAAAATCCACACTTCTGCGGTGCATAAACGGACTGATTCCGCAGTTTTATGAAGGTAAACTAAAGGGCTTTTGCCGGCTGAACGGACAGGACACCGTCGGAATGAGTATCGGAGAGATCGGTGAATTGGCAGCCTCGGTCTTTCAAGATCCGCGGAGTCAGTTTTTTACCGTAAACAGCTCAAACGAGGTAGCTTTTGGGCTGGAGAATCACGGCTTTCCGCAGGAAGCCATCCGTCAACGGGTGGATGAGGCCTTCCGTGTGTTTCATATGGAACGGCTGAAGGATCGCAATGTCTACGAACTGTCCAGCGGTGAGCGTCAGCAGATCTCCATACTTTCTGCTTGGGCCGTAGATACGGACATTTTCCTTCTTGACGAGCCTACGGCAAATCTCGACTTCGCAGCCACGCAGCAGTTAAAAGAGATTCTGATCACCCTGAAAAGTCAAGGCAAAACCCTGCTGCTCAGTGAACATCGATTATATTATCTTGCTGATATCGCCGATGAATATTGGGTTATGGCAGACGGCATGATCAAAGGTAGGTATACCGCAGCAGAGACGAAGGCGTTTTCTCAGGAGCAGCGACAGGCGCTATCTCTGCGTCCCCTTGACCTTGCGAAGGTCACTGTGTCGAAGAAGCCGCAGTTGCCGAGAGCAGCACCGGAAGTGCTCTGCGTATCGGATATCCGCTATACATACGGAAGGAAATCAAGTCACACGCTTTCCCGTGTCGGTTTTTCCGTCCGTGAACATGAGATTGTCGGTCTTGTAGGAGCCAACGGCTGCGGCAAAACCACCCTTGGCAAACTGATTGCGGGGCTGTCCAAGCCCTCCGGCGGCCAGATATCCCTGTATGGCAAAGCACAAAAGCCAAAGGGTCTGCAAAAGCAGGTTATGTTTATAATGCAGGAAGCAGAATTTCAATTCTTCACAAACTCAGTTCTGCACGAGTTGCAATATGGTCACAGAATTACGCCGGAATTTGAAAAGAAAACGGAGGCGCTTCTGAAAAGCATGGATATGTGGGGCTGCCGTGACCGTCATCCCTTTTCGCTCTCCGGCGGACAGATGCAGCGGCTGACGCTGATGACGGCTTACCTCTCCGACAAACCGATTGTGATTCTTGACGAGCCGACTGCCGGGCAGGACATAGAAAGCCTTGAGCGTTGCACGGCACTGATTCGTGAGATGCGAAAAGAAAAGACCGTTCTTATTATCACCCACGATCTTGAATTGATAGCAGGCGTATGCGACCGCTGCATCGGGCTTTCGGACGGACGTATTGAAACAGAGTTTTCCACACGGACCGCACAGAATCTGCAGGCGATACGCCGATATATGGAGCGTTTTCATCCTGCTGAATCTCCGCCGAAAAAGAATCACAAGGAGCTGTTTCACCCTGTAACGAAGCTGATCTTCTGGTTTGCACTGATGGTCGTGATATCCACGGCAAACAACAGCTTGGTTTATGCCGTATATACGGCACTGATCCTGCTGACCGCAGCTGACGGCTGGCTCGGAACGGCGCTGGCAGGCGGGATGAGCTTTGGGTTACTGTGGGCGGCAAACGCTCTGCTGCCGGGCACGGTGTTTTCCTTTATGTTAGTGCTGTTCCCGCGTATCATTGCCGTTGGCATTTCCATGCGGACGCTGATTGGGCGGAATGAAGCCAGCCGTACCCTGGCGGCGCTGCGTAATCTGCACCTGCCGGAACGGCTCATTATGATCGTCGCTGTAATCTTCCGCTTCTTCCCCGTTCTGTCAGGAGACATGAAGCTACTGCGGCAATCCATCCGCACCCGGGGCGCGTTCACATCGCCGCTTCAGAAGCTGCGAGCGCTGCCTTCGTATCTGGAAATTCTGACCGTTCCCATGGCGCTGCGGGTCATCCGCATCGCCGAGACGCTGTCCGCCTCCGCCGAAACACGGGGCATCGACTTAAAGCGCCGCAAGAGCAACTATCTGTCGCTCCGTTTCTCTGCGTGGGATGTTGTGTTCTGCGCCCTGCTGGCAGCATCGATTGCCGCAGGCCTTATTCTGTGATCGCCGTCTCTGCGACGTTCAACCATATAAGAATCAAAAAAGGAGTCTTTACCATGAGTACTGCAACCGCCAACAAGCTGAAAACCAAGGACATCATCACCGTTGTCCTGCTGGCTCTGATCAATGTGGTCATTTTCTTCGCAAGCTCCGTCCTGTACGCAACGCCCATCACCATCATTCTGATGCCGGTATTTTTCGCCCTGCTGGAGGGCATCGTCTACTTCATCATCGGCACGAAGGTGAAAAAGCCCGGTGCGATCCTGATTTACAGTATCGTCCGTGCCATTATGGGCGGATACCTGCCGTACATCATCCTCTTTATTCTCTCCGGTGTCATTGCCGAGCTGCTGCTGTGGAAGATGGGCTACGGCAATGCGAAAGCTCTGACCGTCAGTTATGTCATCAATCAGGTGCTGGCCGCATTCGGCAGCACCATCATTCCCTATGCGATTGCTGCCAAGGCTATGGCGGATCAGATGGTCACTGATGGCCGTCAGGACGCCATTCTTGCCGCATCCCAGATGCTGCAGTCCTGGGTGTCTGTGGCGCTGGTGGCCGGTGTGATCGTGGCGGCCTTTATCGGCGCAATGATCGGCAAGCGGATCGTGAAAAAGCACCTTGCTGCGTAATGCAGTCGAAAGGAGTTCACCATGAAAGAAATTGAGTCAAATCGCTCTGCCGCCTCGTGGCTGGCAGAGCTGGCAAAAGGGCGGTACGGCGAGTACGCCCTGAGCGTCCTTGCGGCGCTGTTGGGCGTTGCCTGCTCCCTTGCGCCGTATTTCATCATCATTCAAATCATCACCGCACTGGTAGACGGCACGGCAGAGCTTTCCCACTGCCTGACTCTCTGTGCGTGGATGGCGTGCTGCTGGGTGCTACGCTATGTGCTACACAGCGTGTCCACGTCCCTCTCCCATCACGCCACCTTCCATGTGCTGGCCAATACCCGCACACGGCTGCTGGATAAGCTGGCCACGCTGCCCCTTGGCACGGTGCTGGACCGTTCCTCCGGCTCGTACAAGAACATTATCGTGGAGCGGGTGGACTCCATCGAAACAACCCTTGCGCATTTGCTGCCGGAGATGACAGCCAACATTGTGGGCGCCTTGGCGGTGCTGGTGCTGCTGTTTATCGAGGACTGGCGCATGGGGCTTTCCATGCTGATCGTCGTGCCGCTGGGCATTATCTGCTTTATGTCCATGTTCAGCGGCTATAACGAGAAGTTTCAGCGCACGGTCACCGCAACAAAGGCACTGAACGACACGGCTGTGGAATACATCAGCGGCATTGAGGTCATCAAGGCCTTCGGCCAGTCCAAAACAAGCTACGCAAAATTTGTCTCCGCCGCAAAGGAGGGCGCGGACTGCTTCATCGACTGGATGCGCGGCAGCCTCTTCGGGCAGGTAGCCGGAATGGCGGTACTCCCCTCAACGCTTCTCGGCATCCTGCCGGTGGGCTGTCTCCTTTATATGCACGGCACACTGTCGGCAGAAACATTTCTGGCAGTCATCGTGCTTTCCTTCGGCGTTATGCAGCCGCTGATCACCGCCTTCTCCTACACCGACGACATTGCACAGGTCAAAACCATCGTCGGCGAGGTGGCGGAAGTGCTGTCCGGCGAGGATATGCAGCGTCCAACGACGGTGGAAAAGCTGCCGGCCGACAACGCTATCGAGCTGAAGGATGTCCGCTTTGCCTATCACGACAAGGAGGTACTGCACGGAATCAATCTGCACATTGCCCCGGGGACGGTCAATGCTCTTGTGGGCCCCTCCGG
>SAMEA104315427__coassemble_431_pt1 | contig 46513 bp, 42 predicted proteins | sample SAMEA104315427__metabat2_low_PE_039 | metagenome-assembled genome bin SAMEA104315427 (sample SAMEA104315427) | gut metagenome | biome: Monkey gut; feature: monkey-associated habitat; material: faeces | place: China | collected 2013
TTCAACCTCAGCCACAGCGGCGATATCGCCGTGTGCGCCGTGGCGGATAAGCCCGTGGGCATTGATATCGAGGCCGTGCGTGATATACGGCCCGCCGTCGCCAAGCGCTTTGCGTCGAGCGCCGAGCTTGAATATATCGGCGAGGATATGCGGCGGCTGTTTGAGATATGGACTCTGAAAGAGGCATATTTCAAATGCGTCGGCACGGGCATCGGCTCCGATATCGCAAATGTCACTTTCACCATTGACAGCGGCGATATCCGCTGCTCCGAGCCGGGATTCGGCTGCAAATTCGTGAGCATTGCCCCGGGATACGTCTGCTCCGTCTGCGTCAAAGAAAACTGAATCATGCCTTCACTCCGAGGTGCGGCTGCAATGCCTGCCTCGGATTTTTTGCATTTATTAAATTTCAAAATGCTATTGACACAGGCTATGCGGTATTGTATAATAAACACCGTAAGATATATATCAAGTGTTATATATCAGATAATCCATATCGAATTGCGACATACAAACAGAGAGGATGACGGAATGGCACCGAGGAATAAATTCACGCAGGAAGAGATGGTGGCTGCCGCCCTGAACGTGGTGCGGGCAAACGGGATATCCGCCCTCACCGCCAGAGCCATTGCCGACGAGCTCGGCACATCCACACAGCCGGTATTCACCTGCTTCGGCACCATGGACGAGGCAAAGAAAGCGGTTCGCACCGCAGCGGCGGCGCTCTACGACCGCTACTCGGCTATAGGCCTGAGCATGAAGATACCGTTCTACGGCTTCGGAATGCAGCACATCAAATTCGCAAAGGACGAGCCGAATCTCTACAGGCTCCTGTTCCTGACCCCGACGGCGGACGGCAAAAACGGCGCAGTGGAATCCACGGAGCATTCGTTTGAAGCTCTCAGAGCTCCGCTCATGCGGATATACGATATGACCGAGGAGGAGGCCGCGCGCTACTTCCGTGATATGTGCCTTGTGGGGCACAGCATCGCAACGCTCATCGTCACCGGCGGCTGCCCGTATTCCGACGAGGAGATAAGCGATATCATCACAGGATTCAGCATATCGCTCTGCCGAGCCATCAAGGAGATACCCGGATTCATACAGGGTAAATTCGACCGCTTCAAGGCATTCTCGGACGTTATCGAGAATTACAGAAAAGACGAAACTTAAAACCGATTGGAGAATAATTATGCTTAAAATCGAACATCTTACAAAAACTTTCGGCGAGAAAAAGGCCGTTGACGACCTCTCGCTGCACATTGCGCCCGGAGAAATTTACGGCTTCATCGGCCACAACGGCGCAGGCAAGACCACCACGCTCAAATCCGTGGTAGGCATTCAGAAATTCGACGAGGGCGAGATCACCGTATGCGGCACCTCCGTCAAGGCCGATCCCCTCACCTGCAAAAAGCAGATAGCCTATATCCCCGACAACCCCGACCTCTACGACTACATGACGGGCATCAAGTATCTGAACTTTGTGGCCGATATATTCGGCATCGGCGCCGCCGAGAGGCAGGAGCGCATACACAAGTATGCCGATATATTTGAACTTACCGCCGATCTCGGTCAGCCGATAGCGTCATATTCGCACGGCATGAAGCAGAAACTCGCAATAATCTCCGCATGGATACATGAGCCTAAGCTCATCATCATGGACGAGCCCTTTGTGGGCCTTGACCCGAAAGCGGCTCACCTGCTCAAGGGCATGATGCGTGAGGTGTGCGACAACGGCGGCGCTATATTCTTCTCCACCCATGTGCTTGAAGTCGCCGAGAAGCTCTGCGACAAGGTCGCCATAATCAAGGCGGGCAAGCTCATCCGCTCCGGCACAATGGAGGAGGTCAAGGGCGACGATTCACTTGAGGAAGTATTCCTTGAATTGGAGGGAGAATAATGCTCAAAACTCTGCTTCGCAAGCAAATGACGGAGATATTCCGCAGCTACTTCTACGACGCAAAAAAGAATAAGAAGCGCTCTACCGCTTCAACGGCGATGTTCATTGCAATGTACGTCGTCATCATGATCGGTGTGCTCGGCGGTATCTTCACATATCTCTCGATATCAATGTGCGGGCCGCTGGTCAGTGCAGGCGCAGGCTGGCTGTACTTCACGCTCATGGGTCTGATAGCCGTGGCTCTCGGCTCATTCGGCAGCGTATTCAACACCTACTCGGGTCTGTATCTCTCAAAGGATAACGATCTGCTGCTCTCAATGCCTATCCCCGTGCGCTACATAATGATGTCACGCCTGCTCGGCGTTTATCTGATCGGTCTTATGTATTCCGAGGTCGTGATGCTGCCCGCAATAATAGTCTATTGGGTCATCGCCGCCCCGGGCGCAGCCGCAGTGGTCTGCTCACTGGTGCTTGCGCTGCTCGTCTCAGTCATAGTCATGCTGCTCTCATGCCTGCTCGGCTGGGTGGTAGCCAAGGTAAGCCTCAAGCTCAAGAATAAGAGCTTCATCACCGTGCTTGTCTCGCTGTTGTTCTTCGGCGTATACTACTTTATATCCTTCAAGGCTCAGGATATTATCCAGAATCTTATCATCAACGTCTCAACCTACGGTGCAAAGATTAAGGCTTCGGCATACCCGCTCTATTTTCTCGGCCGCATGGGCGAGGGTTATATAACAGCAGCCGTCGTCGTGACCGTCATAGTCGCCGTGCTCACGGCTCTGCTGTGGTTCCTACTCTCACGCAGCTTCATCGGCATAGCCACATCGACCGCCAAAGCTACAAAGACGGTTTACAAAGAAAAAGCCGAAAAGGTCAAGAGCGTATCCTCCGCCCTCTTCGGCAAAGAGATGCGCCGCTTCACCGCCAGCCCGAGCTATATGCTCAACTGCGGCTTCGGCATTGTCTTCCTGTTCATCGGCGGCGTTGCGCTGCTCATCAAGGGCAATTATCTCGGCGAAGTGCTTAAAGCTGCGTTCGTCGAGCAGCCCGACACCGTGCCCGTGCTTCTGTGCGCCGCGATATGCGCCATGATCTCGGCGATAGACATCACAGCCCCCTCGATATCGCTCGAGGGCAAGTCTATATGGCTCGCACAGTCCCTGCCTGTCAACGCTTGGCAGGTGCTCAAGGCGAAGCTCAAGGTGCAGATACTTCTCTCGGGCGTACCCGCCCTCTTCTGCACGCTCTGCGGCGTTTTCACGCTGAAGATGACCCTTGCCGAATCACTCATAACTATTGCGATCATCGCAATATACACGCTTCTCGCCGCGGTATTCGGCCTCGTCCTCGGTCTTAAAATGCCGAATCTCACCTGGACAAACGAGATAACCCCGATAAAGCAGGGCGGCAGCGTTATGTTCGCCATGTTCGGCGGCTGGGCATACAGCGCAGTCATCGCACTCCCGTTTTTCCTCTTCGCATATTCCATCGGCGCCGCAGCTTACCTCGGCTGCATAGCGGCACTCAGCTTGATAATCAGCGCCGTACTCTTTGCATGGTGCAAAAAGAAAGGCGCTGAGATATTCTCAAATCTGAGCTGCAACTAATGAATTATGAAAGAATTTTTTGATATCAGCGGTATCCCCGCAGCGCTTTACGGCAAAAGATCCGATAAAGTATTCCTCTTTGTTCACGGTCAATTCGGCTGCAAGGAGGAGGCGGAGCGCTTCGCCGAGGTCGCAAATCCGCTCGGTTGGCAGGTGCTCGCTATCGACCTGCCCGAGCACGGCGGCAGGCAGGACGGCGTAAAGCTGCTGCCTTGGGAGGTCGTACCCGAGCTGAAAAAAGTAATGCAATACGCAAAGGCGAATTGGCAGAGCATATCTCTCAGAGCCACCAGCATCGGCTCGTGGTTCTCTCTGCTCGCATTCAAGGGCGAGCGGCTCGAACGCCGCCTGCTCGTCTCTCCCCTGCTCGACATGGTCGATATGATAAGCGGCCTGATGCAGCTTGCGGGCGTGAGCGAGGAGAGCCTTGAGGCCGAGGAAGAAATACCGACCGAATTCGGTCAAACCCTCTCATGGGATTATCTCTGCTATGCCCGCAGCCACCCCGTCTCCGCCGAGGGCGTGACGGATATCCTCTACGGCGAATGCGACGAGACTATCCCCCGCAGGGTCATCGACGGCTTCATTGCCGCAAACCCCTGCACGCTGACCGTAATGCCGGGCGGCGAGCATTGGTTTCACACCCCGGAGCAGCTTGAATTCATGAAAAATTGGGAACATGAGACGCTCTCACGCAATTAAACCGCTTACAGCGCTTCTTCACAAAAGAGGCGCTGTATTTTTTTGCAAAAAGGGCTTGACAAAAGTGTCGGTAGGCTGTAAACTATAATTGTCGGTAGGCTACCGACAGTCAGGAGACGATAATATGAACGAATTAAAGCTCGGCGCAGTTGACGAGAAATTCGCCGACATTGTCTGGAGCAACGCCCCGATATCCACGGGCGAGCTTGTCAAGCGCTGCGCCTCTCAGCTGAATTGGAAGCGCCCCACCGTCTACTCCGCACTCAGAAAATTCTGCGACAACGGCATATTCAAGACCGAGGACAGCACCGTCACCGTTTTGATAACCAAGGAGCAGCTCCACGGTATGCAGAGCGCAAAATTCGTGGACGAAGTATTTGGCGGCTCGCTGCCCGCTTTTATAGCGGCATTCTCAAGCCGCAAAAAGTTGACCGATAAAGAGATTGACACCATCCAGCGCATGATAGACGAGGCAAAGGAGGTGCAGTAATGGGCGGCTTTATGAATTCGCTTACCGAGGTATTCATCAAGGTGCTCGACATGAGCATGGCGGCAACATGGATGATGCTTGCCGTAGCGCTGCTGCGGGCGCTGCTCAAAAAAGCCCCGCGCTCGCTTATCTGCCTTATGTGGGCACTGACCGCCGTGCGGCTGCTTTGCCCGCTCTCATTCAGGAGCATTTTCAGCCTTGTGCCAAGCTTCAGCCCGACCGATCGGGTGATTGCAAGGGCCGCCGAGAGCGTTATTACGCCCGCTGCCGTGCCGAGCCCGAGTCCAAGCCTGCCCGCCGTGACAAAGGCGCCGCAAGCTGCCGCGTCAACGGTGAATTTGACCGAGATCCTCGCCGTAATATGGCTTGCAGGCGTTGTCGCAACTCTTATCTGCGCCGCTGTCAGCTACGTCAGGCTGCGTAAAAAGGTCGCAATGACCGCACCGCTCGAGGGCAACATCCTGCTGTGCGACTCGGTAAGCTCCCCGTTCATCCTCGGCGTTATCAGGCCGAAGATTTATCTACCGTCTGATATGGACGGCGAAAAACGTGAGCTTGTGCTCGCCCATGAGAGAGCGCATCTTGCCCGCAAAGACCACCTGCTGAAGCCCGCAGCCTTTGCCGCGCTTGCGCTGCACTGGTTCAACCCGCTCTGCTGGCTCTCATACGCCCTGCTTTGCCGTGACATTGAGATCGCATGCGACGAACGGGTGATAAAAGACCTCGGAAGCGACAAAAAATGCGCCTATTCGCAGGCACTGCTCGATTGCAGCGCCCCGAGGCGCACCGCAGCCGCCTGCCCGATAGCGTTCGGGGAGGTCGGAGTTAAAGAAAGGGTGAAAAATATTTTGAATTACAAGAAACCCGCATTTTGGCTCATTATATCCGCAGTTATCATTTGCATTGCAGCGGCTGTATGCCTGCTGACCGACCCCGCAGGGGTACGCCTTGACAAAATGACCGACTTTGCCGGCACGGACGGCGCCTTTGACGATATCTCGAGCATAACCGTCGCCTATGAAGGCAAGACCTTCACCGTCTCCGACGAAGCAGCCGTCAAATCGGCGACCGACGCTCTCAAAAAAATCAGGATACGCAAAAGCCCCATCGACGGCTCCACCCCCGAGAACCGCCCGTCATATCTGACCGTCTGCATAAACCACAACAACGGCGCGGACACTCTCTTCTGCTTCGGCAAGGATCTCGCCGAAATGTATGAGTGCGGATACTTCAAGGAGTCCTACTCGCATAGGGTGGTTTCACCAAAAGAGGTGGAAAAATTCATCGACGCCCTTGCGGGCTGTGAGGTCACCGAGGGTGGTATTATATACGGCAGGACCTATTACAGCGATACTGTCAACGACGGCAAGGTAAATTCAACACCATCGTTCAAGCTTGATAAGGACGGCAAATTTGAGTTTTCACCCGGGTTTCTCAGCAGCTATCTCGGCATCGGCAGCTACCGCTTTGACGGCGTAAGGCTGACACTCAAAACGGATGACGGCAAATATATCATCGCTTTACGAGCCGAGGGCGCAGCCTTCCGCTACTACGCCGCCGACTCCTCACCCGAGGATGTCATCAAGGACGGCACGGTATTCAACTGAACACAGCAAAATACCCCTTCGGAGCTTGAAACTCCGAGGGGGTACTGTATTATTATTTGCAGACAAGCTCGCCGTTCTCGGCGTCGACCGTGATGGTGGAGTCCGCGTCAATGTCGCCTGAGAGTATCTTGCGGGCGACGAGGGTCTCAAGGCTACTTTGCAGATATCTGCGGAGCGGTCTTGCGCCGTAGACGGGGTCGTAGCCGCGGTCGATGATAAGCTCCTTGGCCTTGTCGGTAACCTCGAGTCCGAGGCTCCTGTCGGCGAGACGCTTCCTGAGCTGAGCGAGCATGATATCAATAATGCCGTTCAGGTTATCCTTGGTAAGCGGGCGGAAGAATATCGTCTCGTCAAGCCTGTTGAGGAATTCGGGGCGGAAGCTGCGGCGCAGCTCCTCCATAACGCCCTTCCTTGCTTCCTCCGAGATATTACCGTTCTCGTCAATGCCGTCGAGCAAATACTGGCTGCCGAGGTTAGAGGTCAGGATGATGATGGTATTCTTGAAATCCACTGTCCTGCCCTGACTGTCGGTGATACGGCCGTCGTCAAGCACCTGGAGCAGGATATTGAATACATCGGGGTGAGCCTTCTCGATCTCATCAAAGAGGACGACCGAGTAGGGCTTGCGGCGCACAGCCTCGGTGAGCTGACCGCCCTCGTCGTAGCCGACATATCCCGGAGGCGCACCGATAAGACGGGACACGGAGTATTTCTCCATATACTCGGTCATATCAATACGCACCATATTGTGTTCGTCGTCAAACAGGCAATCCGCCAGAGCCTTTGCAAGCTCCGTCTTGCCGACACCCGTGGGGCCGAGGAAGAGGAAGCTGCCGATGGGTCTGTTGGGGTCTGAGATACCCGCGCGGGAGCGCAGGATGGCCTCGGTGACCTTCTGCACGGCTTCGTCCTGGCCGACAACTCTCTCATGGATGACCTTATCGAGATGCAGCAGCTTCTCACGCTCGCCCTCCATCAGCTTGGTAACGGGTATACCAGTCCATTTTGCGACGATGGCGGCTATCTCCTCCTCATCCACGGTGTCATGGACAAGGGTGTTTTCCTTGCGCTGCTCGCTGCGCTCCTCAGCCTCCGAGAGCTTCTTCTCGAGGGCGGGGAGGTCGTAATACTTGAGCTTTGCGGCCTTTTCGTATTCATAATGAAGCTGAGCCTGCTCGATGTCGGCGTGCATCTGCTCGATCTCCGACTTGATGCGCTTTACCTCGTCAACGCTCTGCTTCTCGGCATCCCAGCGGGATTTCATCTCGTTGTATTTATCCTTATTCTCCGCAAGCTCAGCGCCCAGCTTCTCAAGGCGCTCCTTGGAGAGCTTGTCGGTCTCCTTTTTAAGAGCCATTTCCTCGATCTCAAGCTGCATTATCCTCCTGCGTACATCGTCAAGCTCGGAGGGCATAGAGTCGATCTCGGTGCGGATGGAGGCGCAGGCCTCATCCACAAGGTCGATAGCCTTATCGGGCAGGAAACGGTCGGTAATGTATCTGTCGGAGAGCGTAGCGGCGGCGACAAGCGCGCTGTCGTGGATACGCACGCCGTGATAGACTTCGTAGCGCTCCTTAAGACCTCTCAGTATCGAGATGGTATCCTCGACCGTAGGCTCATTGACCATAACGGGCTGGAAACGACGTTCAAGAGCGGCGTCCTTCTCGATATACTTCCTGTATTCGTCAAGGGTGGTGGCGCCGATGCAGTGCAGCTCGCCCCTTGCAAGCATGGGCTTCAGGAGGTTGCCTGCGTCCATGCTGCCCTCGGTTTTACCCGCGCCGACTATAGTATGAAGCTCATCAATGAAGAGCAGGATCTTGCCCTCGGACTTCTTGATCTCCTCGAGGACGGCCTTCAGCCTCTCTTCAAACTCGCCTCTGTATTTAGCGCCGGCTATAAGAGCGCCCATATCAAGGCTGAATACGGTCTTATCCTTCAGCCCCTCGGGCACGTCTCCCCTGACTATCCTCTGGGCAAGCCCCTCGGCTATAGCGGTTTTACCTACGCCGGGCTCGCCTATCAGGACGGGGTTATTCTTGGTCTTTCTCGAAAGGATACGGATGACGTTCCTTATCTCGGTGTCACGACCGATAACGGGGTCAAGCTCGTTATCGCGGGCACGCTTGACAAGGTCGGTGCCGTATTTTGCGAGGGCATCGTAAGTGCCCTCTGGGTTATCGCTCGTTACGGGGCCGCTCTTGACCTTGGAGAGAGCCTCGGTAAAAGCATTCTTTGTGATGCCGTGAGCGTTGAATATCTTCCTTATCTGCGGGGTCATGTCGGCGAATATGCCGAGCATCAGATGCTCAACTGAGACATATTCATCCTTCATGCTCTTTGCCGCTTTCTCGGCGGCGCGGATTATACGGTCGGTCTCGGCGGAGAGATACATATCGCCGCCCGAAACCTTGGGAAGAGTCGAAATATATGAATCCAGCTCAGCGAGGACGGCGTTGCTGTCAACGCACATCTTGCCGAAGAGCGACGGGATAAGGCCGCCGTCCTGGTCAAGCAGAGAATAGAGCAGGTGCTCGGGCATGAGCGCCTGATTCTCGTTCTCGGACGCGATATTCTGAGCGTTCTGGATCGCTTCAATGGTTTTTTGAGTGAAGTTCTGAGTGTTCATTAAATCACCTGCTTAATTTAGTATAGGTTGCTTAAATAATAATGTTTTGGCGCGCGGCATACTCGCCGTAACGGCGGTCTATATCCGCTGCCGAATATCTGCCGGAGAGGTAGCCCTTCATCAGCTCGTCAAAAAGCTCGATGTAGGCGGAGATAGCTCCCGCCAGCTCCTGCGGCGTGAAATCTTTGTGCGGCACGGCAAGGCTGCGGCAGAATTTGTTATCATAGAGCGCATAATTGACGTTCACAACACCCCTGCGCGGCAAATATTTCTGCTCCGTCTTGTGCCAAAGGCGGAAGAAATCGGTCATATCGCTGATAAGAGCGGCGCTCTGAGTGCGGAATATAACGGAAAGCTCGCCTATCGAACCCTCCCCGCTCTCATAAAGCTCCACCTCGTATTTGACGGTGGGGCGGTATTTATACTCAAGGCTGCTTTTGAGCGACATGGTGAGGTCATTCGGCGCAAAGAACGGCACAAGCTGCCCATATGGCGCCACGGCCTCGACAATGGCCTGAAAGACATCATTTATACGCCTTTGCGGCGTAGTCATGCCGAGATACTCGGCGAGGATCTGGTTTATCAGATTTGAACGGTTCGTGCCCATTTGGTGAGCAAGCCGATCCGCCTCTCTCACGACCTCGTCGCTGAGCATCAGGCTGTATAAGGTCTTTTTCAAGAGTATCAGCTCCTTTTTTGCTTTTCTGACTGTATCATACCACCATCTCAAACTTTTGTCAAGAGATTTATATAAATGTTCACACAAAGTTAATAAATTTCAACACAAGTTTTCAAAGACGCAAAAACGCCCGCGCACACATGAAGTATGCACGGGCATAAACTTATTAAAACAGATTTAACCGTATATCCTGCGACTGTATTCGGCGTATTCACCGCTTTTTATCTCATCCATCCATTCGGTGTTATCGAGATACCATTTGATAGTCTCGGCGATACCGACGTCGAACGAGGTCTCGGGCTGCCAGCCAAGCTCCGTTGATATCTTGGTCGGGTCAATGGCATAGCGCAGGTCATGACCGGCTCTGTCCTTGACATGGGTTATCAGCGACTCCGGCTTTGAGAGAGCGGCAAGGATCGTCTTGACCACGTCTATATTGCGCTTCTCATTGTGGCCGCCGACATTGTATATCTCCCCCACTCTGCCCGAGTGGATGACCATATCTATCGCCTTGCAATGATCCTCAACATAAAGCCAGTCGCGCACATTGAGACCTTCGCCGTAGACGGGCAGGCTTTCATCCGCCTGAGCGCGGACTATCATGAGCGGTATCAGCTTCTCGGGGAACTGGTAGGGGCCGTAGTTGTTGGAGCAGCGGGTTATCGTCACGGGCAGGCCGTAGGTCCTGTGGAATGCGAGGGTCAACAGGTCGGCGGACGCCTTTGAAGCCGAATACGGGCTTGAGGTGACAAGATTCATCGTCTCGGTGAAGAAGAGGTCGGGTCTGTCAAGCGGCAGATCACCGTAGACCTCGTCGGTAGAGACCTGGTGATAGCGTGAAACGCCGTGACGTCTGCTCGCATCGAGCAGGCACGCAGTGCCGGTGACGTTCGTCTCAAGGAAGATAAACGGATTCTCTATCGACCTGTCAACATGGCTCTCGGCGGCAAAATTGACCACGATATCGAATTTCTCCTCGGCAAAGAGCTTGTCAACAAGCTCCCTGTCGGCAATATTGCCCTTGACGAACTTGAATTTCGGATTCTCCATAGCCTTATTAAGGCTCTTGAGATTGCCCGCATATGTGAGGGCGTCGAGGCAGACTATATCATAATCCGGGTGCTTATCAAGCATATAATAGACGAAGTTGCAGCCTATGAAACCGGCGCCGCCCGTAACAAGAATTTTCAAATCATTCACCCTTTTCTTCATTATCAGTGATCGGCTCGGCCTCCTTGACCGAGACGGTCTTGCGGTATTCGACCTTATCGTACATTTTTCTGAACCTCACCCCTACGGCGTAGGTGGTGCTGCACTGCTCGCAGACGAAATTCGCCCTGAAGAACTGCCCGCGGAACTTCCACTCGGTGAGCTGGCGGCAGGGTCTGCCGCAGGTCTCGCAGATATGCTCCATGCGTTTTTTATCCACAAGCGGATTATCAATATTCCTTATAACCTTTGCCTTATACAGCAGCTTTGAATAGAAATCGTCGTTGCACTCAATGACGTTTGCGGCAAAGAACGGCTCGTCATACATCGCCTTGAATATATCGGCGGTAAGCATACTGTCGCCGAGGGCACGGTGATGAATATAGACCTCGGGGTCAATGTCGAGGTTCTGCGCCGCGGCGAGAAGACCCGTTTGCTTGCTGCGGTCGCATTTGAACTTGGCCTGATAATATTTTTGCAGGTCGCAGTAATAGCTGAGGAACGGAATAGTCCTGATGCCGTTGAGGTACTTGTAATTATCTATCAGCACCCGTATGTCGCCGTCGCCCCATGTGAGCACCACCGTCTCGCTCGTGCCGACCCATTTGCGAAAGACGGAGAACGCCTTGGTGAACGGGACTCCCGTGCTGATATCGTCGTTTGTCAGGTGAGTCAGGCGCTTGACGCTGCCCCTGAGCTTCTTGCCTATCTGAGAGCGAATAATACACGAGAAGGTGTCCACCGTCTCAAGCTCGTCGTCGAGCTTCACCGCCCCTATTTCAATTATCTCGTTGATATAGCCGTCCGCCTTTTTGGCATAGGTATTATTCCACTCGAGATCCATTATAATATACTGCATCAAAACATTCCTTTTAGCGATTTTGAATGACTACATTATATAATACATTAAATATCGCCCGTTTGCAAGTGGTAATTGTCAGCGGCGGGGCAAATCTTCGTTTCAATGTAAAATCGACCGACTTTTAGGCATTCAAGAGCCCGACCGAGTGTAAAAAAACAAATTATTCCGTATTTTTATGAAAAAACACTTGATTTTTTGCTCCGGCTCGTATATAATAATTGAGCATTTGATTGCAGATACGGAGAGTTGTCCGAGCTGGTCGAAGGAGCACGATTGGAAATCGTGTAACGGGCTATCACCTGTTCGAGGGTTCGAATCCCTTGCTCTCCGCCATGAAAAAGCACTTAAGCATAAAGCTTAAGTGCTTTTTCAAATGAAGCGCACTTAACAGTTCATGAAAAACGATATTATTTTTGCACGCAAAATAAATGCGCTTCTCTTCATGCGAGTCAAAGACGAGTGCTTCATGGCGGTGTTGCCGCCGCTTCATGTTGTGCGGCAACACTTCATAAAACACTCCTGCGGATTGTTTTTAGCTGCGAAGTCCGAGACGGGTACTGTCTCTTCGACAGTCGTCGAGGATGCAGGACGGCACGCCGTCCGTGTCCCTTGCTCTCCGCCATAAAGGAGTTGCACAGGTGCTGATGCAAACTTTACGCAAAGAACTGAAGAACCAGGGAGTCGATACGCTGATTGGCCTTATCGCTTCCAATGAAGACGCCCAGCGGTTCTATCGAAATCTGCCCAACTCTGAAATCAAGGACGAAGGCATTTGAATAAATCTGTAACGGAGAAGAAGACTATGAACATCATTGACAAAGAACTGAATAAGTTGAGTATCGCCTGTGATAATTTCTCCATCTTGCAGGACAAGGATGGTATCACTGTTGCCCGAATCGTAAGCGGCGAGAAATCCTATGTGGTCAAGTGCTTCCAAAAGGACGAACACAAGCGGGAGATGGGAAACTATCGGCTCTTAGAGTCCCTTGGAGTTCCCACAATCCGGGTAATTGCATCCACGGATTCTGCACTTCTTCTGGAGGACATTGATTGTAGCCCAGTCTACCGTCTGGGTATCGAAGAAGATATGTCCGATCCCGCAGTTGTCCGCCGCATTGCAGAATGGTACAAACAGCTTCACAGCCAAGGATACGGTTATGTTTGTCAGAATGGAGAATCTATGTATGACGAGGCAGATTTCTTCACCCTCGAAAACATTGTCTCTATAAAGGACAAGACCGAAACCCAAGACGCGCCAGCATGGGGGCTTCTGGAACAGAATTATGCCGCTATCAGCGATCTGCTTCGTAAGGCAAGACGGACGATAACCTACAACGATTTCTACTATACGAATATGGTCGTTGCTAAAGACAACTCCTCTGCGCTGATGTTTGACTACAATCTGCTTGGCAAGGGTTATGCCTATACGGATGTCCGAAATGTATTATCATCTCTGTCGGAGGAAGCCGGGAAAGCCTTTCTCAAAGAATACGGTGAGTTTGACCCAGCGGAGAAAGCCTTAGATGATGTAGTGAGTGTGGTTGTGACGCTGCACCTGGCTTGTCTGCGTGAGAATTTCCCTTGGTGGGCACAAACCTTGCTCGACGAGCTTAATACTACCTTTATCGAAAAGATAGAGTTGCTGCGGAGGTTTCAATGAAAAAAACTGCTGTTTTGATTTATAAGTTTTTGTCCTTTGAAATATCACTGCCGTTAAATTCGATTTTTCCCGCGCTCAGCGGATAAAGTTGTCCTTGCTTGCCTATATGTATGGCAAAGTGGTGGGCAGAATTGACTCCACTAAAATCTGCAGCCACATGGTATAATAACCTCACGAAACACAATCCAAATCAGAGATTCGGTGTGTTTCGGAGAACATTGAATCATACTGCTTCGGCACAACGCGCCTTTGCGACATGGTATAATATTTTTGAAATAAAACGAAAAATCGGAATTTAGGAGAGATATAATGAAAATAGCGAATGGAATGCAGTTCGTAAATGACGAAGCTGTCATTGGGAAATGGAATAATATCGGTTGGATTGAAAATACATATTGGACTTCGCTTGACGGATTAAATGAAAAAAGCGGTGAATATGATACAATATACTTTTTGCCGAACGGTGAACCGTACTGGATATTTGAAGGCTGGACAAAAGGCGTTCTTTTAATTCATTACGGCGGTAACGAGCCTATTCTTACATACAAATACGATATACAAGTAATTGACGGCAAGGAATATCTGTTTTTCAGACTAAAAAACAAAACCGAGATTTTTGTCAAGTTCAATTCAAAGCACTATACAAAAGCGACTCTCGGCAGGCACGATAACATTGAACTTCCGTTTGTTTATGATGAGCGTATAACAGGAAAATGGAAGTCTGTTGGTTTTGTTGATACAATGGAAAGCTTTTCACCAAACAATACTTGCGACGATCTTTATCTGAAAGAAATCTTCTTCTTCTCTGACGGCAGATTGGAACAGACTACTATGGACGAGGTGTGGCACGATAAATGGACAAAAGGCTGCGTTATTAACATACATCGCACAACTGTTGCTGCTTATGAAATAAAAGCTATAAACGGTACAGAGTATTTATTTATGGAGTGGAAAATGGGAAACTATATCTATGGCGGTAAGGAACCCGATTTTTATGTGTTTGTCCGCGCATAAGAACACAGATGTTTGACTTTTTCATTATTGTCAAGAGTTTCATTCTTTGATATAATCAATTTGATAAAATGAATGGCAGTGTAAAGTTAAAATGAAAGAATAGCTCACAAAAACGCAAAAAAGCTTCACGCGACGAGCGGGAACTCCTGTTTTTTCCATATCTTCAAAGCCGGGAACGGAAGATGAAAAAAAGCGTTTTCGCGTGACTTCATATGTCACCGCGAACAGCGTTCAAGACATCGGCCGCCTTTACAGCGAAGACTTTGACATAATCACAGATGTGATTCTTTTCGGCTGCGCGAGCTTTGATTCAACAGGAGAAGTCAATATCCAAAAAAATGCTCTTGAAAAGGCTCTTTCAAACCTTCGTGCCGTGATCGGCGAGCGCGACGTTTCGATCCATGTGAATCTTCTCGGCCCCGGTCCGCTCGAAAGCCACGATGATTACAGCAAGGCTATGAGAGACCAGGGAGAGCAGCATACAAAGGCTTTCAAAAGCGGCGTACTTGAGGATAATATAATCGCGCTCGTTGACAAATATGATTTTGACGGCGTGTATTTTGACTATGAATACCCGATGGATTATACAAACTGGACTCCGTTCAACCGGTTTCTTATCCGCCTTGACGCAAAGCTCGGCAAAAAAATTCTCGGGCTCGCCGTTTCCGAGTGGGACATCAAGCTTTCTCCCGGTTCATATACTGCCGTCGATCGCTTTGAAATTATGCTTTATGACATTTATGACGACGAAGGAAGACATTCGACACCCGAAACCTTCATGGAGCTTTCAAAAAAGCTGAGAAGATATTCGATTCCGTCCGAAAAGATCGACCTAGGTCTCCCGTTTTACGCGAAGCCGTCCGACAGAACCGCCTATTGGTACGCCTACGCCGACTATTGCGACAAGCTTAACGAAAACGGTTTTTGTTATGACAACGGGCTTGACAAAGCATTTTGGTTCAACCGCCCGTCGGAAATCGCCGAGAAAACGCGGTTTGCAGTCGAAAAAGGCTTTGGCGGAGTAATGATTTGGCATTACAGCTGCGATCTTCCGTCGAGCAATCCGCACTCACTTTTGAAAGCGGTCGGAGACACCGTTTCGTCTCTGTCTTCAGTTTAATACAACACCAAAGGCTTCCTCATTCGATTTTTGAGGAAGCCTTTTATTATAATTATTACGCGAGAAACGATGACCGCTGCTCGAAATGCCGTGCTCTTTGCTCCGCTCGGATATCTTTTTCACGCTCCGAGCTTTTCATTTGAAGGCGACTCAAGCATAATTACGCCGAAACCCCTAAGCGCCGTTTTTACTTGCAAAATGCGGTGCCGAGGTTACTGCTACTTTGAATGCATCATAATCTATATTTTCTTCCCTTACACCGCAAATGAATACGGCTGAATAAGATTACAAATAATAACAATGGCGGATTTATCAAGCTTTAAAACAAAAAATCCCGCTCGACAGAACGGGATTTCAACCTGAATTGTTAAACAGCTCATGCAAGCAACTTAAAAATATCTCTTATTGCCCATGTCGCTAAGAAGCCGATCACAACAGTAAGCATAATACCGTTGAGCAATCTGCTTTTTACTCTGTCTCCGATTAAGAAATATATCCCCATAAACGGAAACGACCAAAACATCGGGTGAAAACGAAATGCTCCTTCAAAATCAAACCGTAATGCACACAAAATCGACCGTGTAAAGCCGCAACCGGGGCACTGTATACCGAAAAAATGCTTCCATATGCATCCGATACCGGTAACAGACGAAATCAAATAACCGATGCCAAGCAAAAAAATGAAGAATAATTTCGGCAAAAGCTCCTTAAACCGAAGCTTCACTTAGAACAGCTTCTCGGGGTCAACAACATAGCTGCCGGTAAGGATTTTAACAAAGTCAATGATTGCAAGAATGTAACCGAGGCCGAAGCAAAGGCTTGCTACAATTTTAACGATACCTTTTTTGGTTTCGCCCATCATAAAGTTGTGAACACCGAAGCCGCCCAGCAAGAAACAAATAATTGCCATCGTGGTTTTATCTTTGCCGTTGAGATATTCTCCGGATACGACGTTATTCTGCTGCTGGTCATTTGCCGCAGGTGCTGCGGGAGGGGTCACGGAATTATTTGCGGAGCCGTTTACGGCAGCGCCGCATTTTGCGCAAGTATTGGCATTCGGAGCAAGCTCTCCGCCGCAATTCTGGCAGAACTTGTCACCGTTACCTACCTTAACGCCACAGTTTTCACAGAATTCCTGGTTACCATTGAGAATTACTCCACAGTTTTTGCAATACATAAAAACAACCTCTCCTTAATAGATTATGGCATTTGAGTATAAAATGCCCAAAGCTATTATAACATACTTTTTCGGTTATTGCAAGACTGTTTTTGTTAATTTTTCATAAAAGTGCTGAAATTTCCGATAGATTTTTTGCAGTTTTTCAGAATTTTATGTCAATAACTGTGTTTAAAGTGCTTTTAACGGCGCGGGTCATTACCTTGCTTTTTTCCGTCCTTTGGACTTTACATATAATTTAAAAAGTCTCCGCCTGCGGTCGTCAAAAATCCATCCTCCGTCACGAAAGACAGCTTGTTGCTATTGCATTTTGCTTCTATCAAACACTGCAAATCAGTTTTGAAAGATTCATATAAAAATCGAAAAATCCCTGGCGTGAGCCGAAGGCCTTTTCATCGGCAGCATTGCAAAAATCATAATGATCTGCGCCATAAATCGTGGGCATAACATACCATACTCCGGGAATAATGACTTTTGCTTCGTCATATGTGATGTGATCCTCCTCAAACGGATAAAGAGCACTCTTAAGCGGAACTATTCCGTCGTTGGCTCCCCACGACTTATCGATAAACTTTCCTCCGATAAACATATTTACCGATGCGGATATAAGCGGTGAAGACAACTTGAACGGGAGAAATGCGTCGTAATCTTCATTCAATTTTGTATAGCCATTCCTGCCATCTTTCGTGATACATGCCGAATACGAAAAATAGTATGCGGATTTAACCGTTTTAATCATTTTATTGAGTTTTTCTGCGCCCTGAACCGTTAGATCATAGCCGCAGTGGTCCATTGACAGCGCCATTTTCAAACAAGCCAACGGATTAAATCCCGCCTTTTCGCCCGTAAAAGGATCCTTGGTTATCCCCCATTGATCAAGCATCAGGTCATTATGAGATTTGCCCGTAACGCATTTGAGGTGAAGCAACTGTATCATAAGGAATGCCGGGGCAACAGCATCGGACACATAATTTGAAACCGTTGAACCGTTATGCGGTGAAGCGATGGTGGTAACCGAATGTATTCCCTTTTCGTGACCGCCTTTAAAGAGCTCGGAGCAGTTATTCTTATCGGCGTTCATTTCTGTTTCATTCCCGTAGGCAAGAAGGGACGCCAAAAGTCTAATAGTCTCACCGCCAAAGGAATGTCCGACGAAGTTCAACGGGCTTTCGAGATTCCACGGTGTACCCATGGTTGCTCTTCCGGTATAGTCCCTTCCGTAACGCGAATGACCGCATTCCCTTGAATGCGCCTCGCCGTAATCAACGATTGTACCCGTCAGCTGCGCATAAAGCTCGCAGGCTCTGTCCCATGCGCTGCTGTAGCCGCCCACGGGTGGATTATATACCGTGTAACCCTGTGCACGAAGGTAGGTAATCACATTGTTTTCAGGCTGAGTTCCCCAATAAGGGCTGGTTTTCTCCTGAGGCGATGTTTCTCCCCAGCCGCACATTCCATGAACAAAAATGAACGGATACTCGGTTTTTTTACTTTCGGCGAAGCCGACAACCGTCAAATTGAACATAAGCCCAATGCAGAGTAAGGTGCTGACAAATGATATAAAAAGCTTTCTTTTCATGTAAAATCCTCCTTGATGACATTATGCCAAATACCCTTAACATTTAACTAATTATCAAATTTTTCGATACCGTACAGACGTTTAGAGTATATTATATATTCTAAATTTGGCAATTTGTCAAGTTGTAATCTTTGATGTAGTTAAAAAGAGCCTTGGATCGCACTCTTTGTTCTATTTCAGCTTTTCGATGAGTGTTTTAAGGTCAAAGGCTTCGTCGCCTATTCTGCCGACGCCGAGGGAATATTTATCCGCCGAGCCTATCTCCTCGGCGGTGAGGCCGTCGAGATACTCCGCAATGCGGATGAAGGTCAAGGTCTGCTCATACATAAGCTCCGGGTCGAATTTCTCCATCTCGTGGCTCTCGCTCTCAACGCAGAGGTAATCGGGTGAAGTGACGAGCGATATCTCGGGGATGCCGACGTTAAAAAACGGCTGTCCCTCGCCGAAATGCAGGAAGTTGTGACCCTTTAGCGTGACCGTTCTGAGACGCTCTCTGCCCTTGACGCACTCCCAATACACCTTTTCCATGGTTTCGTTGCCGGTGTAGACCTCCTCGATATCGATATCGTTCGTCTTTTGATAAACGCCGTCAACGTCCTTCCACTCCGTGCAGCCCATATGCTCGGGAGTTATAGCGGCGACGACCTTCATGTGGCCGTCCCTGCCGTCCCACAAGCCCTTATTATCATGCAGCCACAGCGAGGTGGCCTGGTCTGAGATGCCGTTCGGGCTTTTGAAAACAGGCAGCCTGAAATGGCCCGTGACGAATACGAATATCAGCGTGCGCTTCGGCTTATGCTCCTTGAAATAACGCATCATCGCCAGCATTGCGATCGCGCCGTTCTCCTCAACGCAGTTGACGCCGTCCGTGTGCGTATTGATGACAACTGCCTCGTTGGTATCCTCACCGTAAATTATCGAGCAGAACGACTCGGTCTCGGCATCCTTCTCGCGCTCAGCGGTCAGAGTGACCGTGGCGGAGAGATTGGCTTCGGCAGCGGCGATTATCTTCTCGCCGTCGGTGCTGTTGACCCAAACAGCAGGAATGCCTTGATAGCCGAGGATGAAGTTGAGATATTGACCCTCGACCATTGCGTCTGACATACGCTCCCAAACGCAGATGACCGCTTTGACTCCCATCTTTGCCGCAACGGCGAGGAACGGGAATTTAACGAACGCTGAGGCAACGGGGCCTTTGTAATATTTCGGAATGGCGGTGCCTGCGGGGAAGGCGTTTTTCTGGTCAAAGGCTATGCCCGAGTAGGTGTGCATGAAATCCTTGACCTCGACAACGGCGATATTATCCTTGGCAATGGCGAAATTGATATGCTTGCCTCTGACTCTTATCAGTCTGCCGCTGACGCCGTTTTCGTCCGTCTCGCCCGAATACGGGAACGGCGAAGAGACGTGGACTTCGCTGTCGCCGTCTGGGTTATGCAGGACTATCGAGCTGCTCTTTGCCTGCCACCTGTCGAATTTATACTCGTTGCTGACAGTCTCAAAGCCCATTGCGTGGATCTCATCCTTGAGGTATGAGACGAATTCACGGTGAGCGGGCGAGCCTGTCGGCCTTGTGCCGAAGGAATTCATCTTCTCAACGCCTGCAAGCAGGTCGTCTTTTGTAAACGGATATTTATTCATTCTCTTTCTCTCTCCCAAAACGACCGCCGACCAAATCGTCTGGCGATCAATCGGCGGTCTGACTTTATATAATTACAGCTTCATTGCGGTCTCATATGCCTGCCATACGACCGTTCTCAGGTTGCCGACTGCATCGCAATCGCCGACGAGGTGGACGTTGCCGCCCTTGGCAGCGATGGGTGCGGGAATATAACCGGCGGAGGATATGACTGAGTCGCACTCGACCTTGAATTCCTTGCCGTCCTTATCGGTGCAGGTGATGAAGCCGTCGCCGACGGATTTGAGCTTGCTCTCAAGATATACGGGCACTTTCTTCCATGCGAACCATTCTCTGAGGTATGAGCTGTTGGCAAGGCAGACGCCGGTCTGAGCGACAAGGTCGTTCTTCATCTCAACGATGCTTACCTCCTTGCCCTGAAGAGCAAGCTCATAAGCGATCTCGCTGCCGGTAAGACCGCCGCCGATAACAGCGACCTTCTGACCCACGGGAGCGCCGTTGAGGAATTCGCACGCCTCGATCATCTTCTCATGGCCGGGGATATTCTTGAGCACTCTTGCGGTAGCGCCCGTTGCGATAACCACGGGGTCGCTGCCGAACTTGGATATATCCTTTACCTCGGTGTTGAGCTTGACCTCGATGCCGAGCTTCTCCATCTCCCTGCGATACCAGGTCAGCAGGTCACGAAGCCTGCCCTTGTAGCTCTCCGCCGACGCGGGGATAAAGGTGCCGCCGAGCACGCCGGACTTCTCATATATAACGGGGGTATGGCCTCTGAGCTTGGCAACACGGGCAACCTCCATGCCGCCGATGCCGCCGCCGACGATATGTATGGTCTTGGGCGACGAGGTCTTTTTGATATAATGCTTATTCCACTGCATCATCTCAGCATTGACGGCGCACCTTGAGAGGTGAAGCGAGTCGCTGAGCTCCTGATCGTTGGGAACGCCCTTATAGTGGCACATATTGAAGCAGCCGCTGTGGCAAAGGATGCAGGGGCGGATATCGTCCTCTCTGTCCTCGATGACCTTGGTGAACCACTCGGGGTCCGCAAGGAAGTTGCGGGCAAAGCCTGCGCCGTCGAGCTTGCCGTCGGCTATGGCCTTGGCTGCCACGTCGAGGGTCATCCTGCCGGCGCAAACAACGGGGATATCAACGAAATTCTTGATATGCTCGACATCCTCAAGGTTGCAGTTCTCGGGCATATAGATGGGCGGATGTGCCCAATACCATGCGTCATAGGTGCCGTTATCGCAGTTGAGCATATCATAGCCCGCATCCTGCAAATACTTGGCCGCTATCTCGGACTCCTCCATGTCTCTGCCGACCTCGACGTAATCCTCGCCGGGGAGAGCGCCCTGACGGAAGCCCTTGGTCTTGGAGATTATCGAATATCTGAGCGAAACGGGGAAATCCTTGCCGCATTCCTTCTTGATAGCCTTGACTATCTCGGCTGCGAAACGGTATCTGTTCTCAAGGGAGCCGCCGTATTCGTCGGTCCTCTTATTGACATATTTAAGGGCGAACTGGTCGAGCAGATAGCCCTCGTGGACAGCGTGGACCTCAACGCCGTCAACGCCTGCGTCCTTGAGCATCTTGGAGGACTTAGCAAATGCGTCTATCATCTCCTGAATCTCAGCCTTGGTCATCTCTCTCGAGGGGAGCTTATCTGACCAACGGTTTGGCGACGGGCTTGCTGAGGCGGTGATCCTGTCGAGATCCATAACGGGCTTTGAGAGGACTCTGAGCACCTTGTTGTTATAGAGCTTCTCCATCATCTCGGAGACGGTGAAGCTCCTGCCGAAGCCTGCGGTGAGCTGCACAAAGAGCTTGGCGCCGGTCTTGTGAAGCTCGGGCACCCACTTGGCAAGGTCGTCATACATCTTCTTATTCTTGTGGAGCCATGCACCGAACATCGGATTGTAGACGGGCTGGCAGCCGGGCAGGACGAGGCCGACATTATTCTTTGCGACCTCCATGATGAAGCGTGCGCCGTCCTTGTCAAAATGGTTCTTCTCCATCCATCCGAAAAGATCCGTGCCGCCCATGGAGGTCAGGACGATGCGGTTTTTGATCTCCACATTGCCTATCTTCCACGGTGTTAACAATGACTCGTATTCTTTTTTCATAAAGACACCCCTTAAAAATTTTGGATCTCGCGCGGAAGCCCGCCCGAAACGCTTAACTTACAGTTAATAATTTTATCATAACACTTATTTATTGTAAATAACGGTCAGCAGTCAATGTTACAAAAACGGCGTTTTTGTTCGGAATTTTTTCGCTTTGAAATCGCAGGATCCGTCAAGATAACACAAGCGGACGTTATGATATGAAGCACGAATCAGAATGCTTCATTAAAATAGGTTCAAATTGCCGTTGTATAAGAAAAAGCGCCGGAGAGATCCGACGCATTATTCAGCAGTTCGTTTGAAATCAGAGGTTATTTATCCTTCTGTCAGCAAGCCGCCGACATTGACCGCCTCGTGAACCGTTTTCATCGTTCATCCCTCCCGTATGTCTATAGCATACACTATGACATAACGTCAGAGTCAAGAGGATTTTAGAATTTTTTATGTCTGTATTATTTTAACTCATTCAGTACGTATTTGCAATAAAAATCAGGCAGCTATATAATATGACTGCCTGAAATACACTATTTGTCGATTGTTGTCGATTCTTAATTTTGCAGTTCGAACTTGTATGTTAAATACGTTGTCGGAACATACAAAGCCGACATGTCCTCGGAAAAATACCACTTATATCTGCAAAGATATGAATCTCCGCCACTTGGATTATAATATTTGTGACCATTTTGTGTATAACCGGCATCATACAATGTTCCGCTAACCTCAATTTGCGATTCATCATCTCTAATTGAGGTACCTTTATATATAAAATCATAAGAAGAATTTATCCCCTTAGTCAGCTTAATGGTTGCTTTTTTGCTACTGTCATAAGGATAGACATATACATACACTTTTGTAGAGGGGGCAGGGGTAGTGGCGGAATCTATAACTACCCCAATAATTTCTCCGCATCCTTTGAGTATCAACAGTGCCAAAACCAAAGCAACAATGCTGACAATTTTCTTTGCAGTTGAGAGTTTTTTGAATTTGTCGACCTTGTCCGCAACTTTTTGCTTGAAGTCACGCTTTTGGTTTGAATTATCAACATTTTCTGCCGTGTTTTCGACACTCTGAGAATCTGTCATATCACTGCCATTCTCGCCTTTGACTTCATTGATCACATCTGTAATATTGATTTTAGTTCCGCACTCGGGGCAAAAGCGATTGTCGCCCACATCTTTTCCGCAATTTGGACAAAACACTGTTTCTAACTCCCTTTCAAATTTAATTCAGTACAAAGCAATTGCAGTCAATTTTTTCTATCGCTAAAAGTTTCAATAACTGTATCAACATTATTGTAAACTATTTCAATTTAGATAGATAATATCAGGCAATTCTATTGCCTTCATATATTATCTTACCGTCAGGAGAAACAACAACTGCAAATTCAATCGGTTGATCGCTGTCGTCTGTCACCAAATTTCCGTTATCATACATGCCGATATACTTAGTAACATAATTACCGCCGACGATTTGAACAACTATATCATCCTCTTCCGCAAAGAACATTTTCATTTTTGTATTTACAGTCCACAGCACATTACCGCTGAGGTCGGTTTTCATGATCGCATCGGAGGGTCCCTCGGAAAGAAGCAAAATGCCGTCGGTGAGTTTTCTGATGCTTATTTTTTCACCGACATATTTTTTGTCAACAGCATCCTCGCCTGTTTCGGTGTCAAGAATATACATATACCCGTTTGCAAGCAGATAGATGTGGCTGGCGGTATAATCAAGAAGCGCAGATGTAGTGCCGTCAAAATCTCTACTCCAAAGCTTATTTAGTTTGAGGTCATAGCAAGAAAGGGTGTATGTTTTAAGGCTTGTGTTGAAAATTTGAAGATAAAAATGTTCAAAATCCGCAGAAAATGTTATACTGCGCTTCTCTGTTGAAGTGGATTTCAAGTCGTTGATCTCTCCGCCGCGCCAAGCGCTGAAAGCATACCTTGTGAAATTGGCATTGCTCTGATTCTCAAGCTCAACGGTGTAATATTCGCCGGAATACAGATAATCGCCATCAGGATCTTCACTGTGATCGTGTATAGTAATATCGTCTCCGAAAAGATACTTAGCGATGGAGCGCACATCCTCCATGGTGTAAAGCAAAGAACCTTCGGTTTCTTTGGCAAATACCCAATCGTTTACAAGTATGGTAGGAACATTGTAGGATTTGCCGTCAACAGTATAGGTATCAAGCCCTGTATACTTACCGTATACAAAAACTCCGTCGCCTTCAATCATTCGAGTATCTTCCTGTTTTCCTTTTATAACGACATAATTGTCATTATAATTTTGATCAAGCAACAATGTGTATGAATCATCATTGCTTTCGATTGTTTTGAAAACAGTGCCGCCGGTTTCGATCTGGGAGCCTTTGTATATCTGCGGATACCTTTTCAGATCTTCCGTCCAAACATCCGAAAAATAGTCTCTGTCAAAATAACGAACGATAAGCTCTTCAATTTCACTCAAGCCCTCTGTGTCATGAATTTTAACGTTCATAAGTCCGAGGTCGTCGTCTTTTTCAACGGATTTCTTCTTGGTTTTGCCGCTTATTGTTTTATTGTTGCCTGCCGCAGCTTTTTCAGAAGCGTCAATTTCAGAGCGATCCGATTTACCACAAGCAGCAAAAGAAACCGCTAGCACAAACGAAAGAAGAATGCAAATTATCTTTTTCATATTTTTTGCTCCTATATTATTACTGATTTTTACTTTTTCCTCATTACGAGCTTACCATCGGCATCGGTAAATTCGCCGCAAAGTAACTGAATCAAATCAAACAGCGAGCCGATTCCGAGAAGCCCCAGCGAGATAAGCCACAAAAATCCGGTGCCTGTCTTGCCGACATAAAATCGGTGAACTCCAAGCCCTCCCAAAAAGAGACAAAGCATCAGTGTAGTGAACCAATCGCTATTGGAAACCTTTGGATCTTTCAGCTCTTCCGATTTAACCGGCACACCGAAATCTGCCGCAGCACCGCATTTAAGGCAGACCGCTGCATTGGGCGTAAGCTCAGATCCACAGTTTGCACAGTACTTTGTGCCCGTGCCCTTTGAGCATCCGCACTTCAAGCAAATAGCCTGATTCTCATTCATTTCATTTCCACAGGATTTACAGTACACACATAGCCCTCTCTGTACCAGCTCGCCGCATGATGGGCAGAATTTACCGTCTGCCACATCTGTTCCACATTTCGGACAAAACATTTTTTGAACTCCCTTTCAAATTTAATTCAAGTACCCACAAATTGAACAAAACTGTTCATTGATCACTCCTTCCAAAATTTTTAATCCTATGTCGGCATTATTATAACCTGTTTCAGGTTAAATGTCAATACTCTAAATCAGGTTAAGATATAATTTTGCATGGGGTGATTTCATGTATAAGCGAATTCGTGATCTCAGAGAAGATCGGGATATGAATCAAACTCAGATAGCTAAAATTCTGAATATGTCGCAGACCGGATATTCAAAATACGAGACCGGCGAAAATGATTTGCCCACAGCGGTTTTAATAAAGCTTGCAAGGTTTTACGACACAAGCATTGATTATATCCTCGGTGAGACAAACGATCCGAGGCGTTACCCCGACTGAGCAGCATAAACAACACAGCCGCCCGAGCTGAGCATACAGCTTTTCGGGCGGCTGTGATTTTATTCTTCAGGCATATCGGCAAGGTGATGCAGGTCGAGCTCACCGTTATTTATCAATTCTTGAATTATGTGCGACAAATCATTTTTCACATTTTCGCTTTCGGATTTATCGCCCGCATTCTCAACATATACGGTACTGTCGCCCAGCTTAAAGGTTGCATAGTAAATTGCATTCTGCTTACCGACGCTGTTGCGGTCTGTCACAAAATATCCGGCAATCACGCTTATTCCGTTGACGGTGGAGTTTTTCTCGACTCCGTCAATTACGGTATCAAGCAATGAGATATCCGCCGTGGATATCACCATTTTGGTATTCCCGATCCTTCCCTCAAGGCCGATCAGCCCTTTGCCGCTTGCGAACACGGCACGAGCCGTAACGGGCTCGGGAACAGCGCCTGTGTCTCTTCCTGCGTGAGTTCCCTCGTTGTCACATCGGCATCAAGCTGAAGGCTTGATGCTGCGGTTTTTGACTTTACAAAAACGATCTCGTTTCCGTTATCCAAGGCGGCAGTATCGGTTTTGCTACCGAGCAATCCGCTCTGAAACACGCCCGCAGCCAGCACGGCAACCGCCGCAAGGCAAGCCGCAGCCGCACCCAATTTTGCCCAAATTGATTTTTGCGCCTTCTTCTTGTAACCGAGTGCTTCGTCAACATACTTTGTGTCAATCTCACTCATAGCGTCTGAAAAAATTTTTGTGTTCATATCAAAACTCCTCTTTCGGTCAAGTATCGCCTCATCTTCTCACGGATACGTGTCAGCCGAACGGAGATATTTTTCTCCGATAGCCCCATCAGCTCGGCTATATCCTTGTAGCTGTCGGCAAACCAATAGCGGCGCATGAAGATAATGCGATTTTCAACGGTCTGCGTATCCAAGAAGCCTTCGATGACATGAGCCAATTCTCCCGCTTCGAGCTCGGCTTCCACGGTTTTTGAATCTGCAATGCAAGCCTCGATCTCGTCCAAAGCAAGCGTGTAGCGGCTGCTTCGCTTAGCCGCTCCGTTCCTGCGATAGACTTTTAGCGAAATGTTGCGAACAATCTTCAGAATATAGGTCAAAAGCGGATCCGGCCGCTCCGGCGGAATGGCGTTCCATGCGCCCAAATAAGCGTCATTGACGCATTCCTCCGCATCCTGCCTGCTGCCCACTATACGGTAAGAAAGATCACGGCAGATCTTGCCGTATTTGATATCCAATTCCCGTATGCCCTGCTCCGAACGCTCGAAAAGCATTTCTATAATTCTTTCGTCTTCTGTCATCACACCGCCTCCTTTCCGGCTTCACCTATATACTACGGTTTCGGCGGCAAATACTACATCAAATCCGAAACTTTTTAAAAAACCGTATTAAAAACCGCCCCGACGAACCGTTTCATCAGGGCGGCTGTGATTTTATTCTTTATCAAACATATCTGCGAGCTTACGGGCGGAGGCGGCGAGGTCATTTGCGGCCTGCTGCGCGCTCTCGGCAGTGAATTCGGCGGGGTATTCCGAGGCTTCGAGGGTGAACCACCCGTCATAGCCTATCTTTTTGAGCGCATTGACGACTTTGACAAAGTCGATATCCATTGAGAACGGTATCTGATGGCTGTCGTGCCGGCGGTCGTTATCGTGGATATGCAGCGCCTTAAGGCGTGAGCCGAGGGCAAGTATCATCTCCTCGGCGTTCGTGCCGAGCCCCTTCATCTCCGCGTGGCCGATATCGAGGCAGGCGACAAAGAACGGGTCGTTGACCGCGTCGAGGTGGGCATTGAAGCTCTCGGGGTCTGAGCAGGCGGCGGGGGCGGCTTCGTCCTTTTCACCGTTCCAATTCCACATATTCTCGGTGGCTATCTTCACCCCGCACTCCTTGGCAAAGGGCAGCAGGGCTGAATACAGCTCGGCATTCTCCTCGGGCGAGAAGTTGTTATTCGGGTGGATGATGCATATCCCGCCGCCCGCCTCGGCGGTGCACTCGATGGAGCGCTTGAGCACGGGCACACTCTCAAGCCCCCATGACGGGAACGGCGCGTGCGACTGATTGCAGACTATGCCGTTATCGAGGCCGATCTGCTTAAGGCGCCTTGCATAGGCGAGGTAATTGCCGCCCGAAAGCGGATGCGAGTTAAAAACGAGCCTGTGATTCTCACGGTCGTTATCCGCAGCGTCAAACATGGAGAAATCCCACGCGTCAAAACCCGCCTTGGCGATAAGCTCCACAGCTTTTTCGTCGCCGACAAGCATGGAGATCGAAGATATTTCGGTTGAAATTTTCATATAAACACCTCAAATCAATAAATCGAATGCCGAGCCGTCCTTTGGATATTTTCTCACGTTACCGTGCGTCAGAGCCCTTTGCACTTTTGCTTTTTCTTCTCCTTTCTCGGCTCAAAGCGGCTCCTCAAGCATGATCGTCAGGCGTGATCTGATAATATCCTTTTTGTTTCCTCCTTAAATTCGCATATGGATAATTGCAAGGGACGGACAACCTAAGGAGGCAGGTTACCGATCCGACGACTTCGTGCCGGCGAACTCCCGGACTACCTACCGGGACGTGTTTTTATCCTCGCAAATTTTTGAAAATGTAACGGTTTGCTCTTTCATTGATATTTTGCCGACCGTGTACCCGAACGGGATAAGCTCCTTTTTGTATTTCAGAAAGGAGTGGTCGAGCGGAACTCCCGCGATATCGGCGATTTGGGCGAACGACAGCTTGAATGAATCCTCGCCTCTGCCGCCGACATATTCCCATAATTAATCGTATTTGCTCATTATCTCACTTTTTTGCCTTGCCGAGGACGTTCAGCAGCACATAAAGCCCCACAAGGGCGGCTGTTGCGCCGCAGAGCACGGCATACATGGCGGGTATTGTGACCTTGGTGTCAAAGAAATACATATTGCAGTCAACGGAGTCACGGATAAGCTCGATGACTTCGTCGGGGAAGCCGCTTGCGCTCATCTCGTCATAAGCTCCTCTGAGCATATGATTGCGAAGCAGGCTCGTGCCGTAGGTGCCCGGCAGGAAAGACAGGACCTTTTGCAGCCCCGTGCCGAAGCTCGAGATCGGCATATATGCACCACAGATAAAGCCGTAGCCCGCCGAAACGATCGTGCCGACCGCCGAGCCCTGGCCGTTTGTGCTGAGCGGATAATTGATGCAGGACGAGAGCGCCACGCCGAAGAGGGTCAGCAGCACAACGTCGAGCACGGTATAGAGCACGTCGGCGGCGGAGAGATACCAGCCCGTTTTGAGCAGGTAGAGCAGGCATACGCCGAGCGCGGTCAATGAAATAATCATCGTTGTGATGGCGGAGGCGCAGAAATAAGCCACCGCAACGGTGCTGCGCCTGACGGGAGTGACGGCGATATCGCGCCTTGCCCCGCTTATTTTATCCTGCACCATCAACAGGTTGGAGCAGAAAGCGACTGTCACGCAGCTAACGGCGAGCAGCGAAGAGACGAGCTGACCGCCGACGGTCGCGTCGATAACACTGTCGCCTATCTTTATCATCTCGGGGATATTTGAAACGAAGCTGTCGCGGTAGACATTCGCAAGGAAGGTGGCATAGAGCACGAGCAGGATAACCGGGGTTATAAGAGAAGTGAAGAACATCCCCTTATCCTTAAAAAAGAGCTTGATATTGCGCTTTATCAGATTGCCGAGACCCATCATTTCTCATCACCTCCGACAAGTTTTTTGCCCGTGACGGCAAGGAACACATCGTCCATCTTGCCCTTTGTCACCTCATAATCGGTGAAAAGCTCGGGATGACCGACTATCAACCTTGTTGCCTCCGTCGTATTCGGCACGGAGATCCTCACGGCGTCGCGCAGAGCCTCGCAGGGCAGACCGAGCGGCTCTATTGCCGATTTATCGGCGCCGTAGAGGGTTATGAAATCGCCAGTATAGGCGTTCTTTAGCTCCAAAGGCGTGCCCTCGGCGGCTATCATGCCGCTGTCGAGTATGACGACATAATCGGCGTCCGCGGCCTCCTCCATATAGTGGGTGGTAAGGAATACGGTCATTTTTTCGCTCTTTCGCAGGTCGGATACAACATCCCAGAGCAGTTTCCTTGTCTGCGGGTCAAGACCGGTGGTCGGCTCGTCGAGGATGAGTATCTCCGGCTTATGCAGCAATGCGCGGGCGATATCCACCCGCCTGCGCTGGCCGCCCGAGAGCTTGCCGACGGTGCGGTCAAGTATCGTCTCAAAATCCAGCATAGCCGCAAGCTCCGAAAGCCTTGATTTGAATTCCTTGCCCGTGATGCCGTAAAGAGCCGCACGGCTCCTGAGGTTATCGCGCACGCTCAGCGACTTATCAAGCACGGAATTTTGGAATACTACGCCGAGTTTGCGGGTTATCTTATCAAGCCCGTGCTCGATATTCTCGCCGCATATGACGACGCTGCCCGAATCCTTGCGGAGCTGGCCGCACATTATGGATATCGTGGTCGATTTGCCCGCTCCGTTCACGCCGAGGAAGGCAAAAAGCTCGCCCTTTTGCACATGAAACGAGAGATCCCGCACGGCCTTGACATCGCCGAAGGATTTGTTCAGCCCGTTGATTTCAATAATATGTTCCATAATATCTCTCCGAAACCCTAAATTATTTTGAATGCTCAAAAGTGTTGACAGCCGCTGCGACCGCGCCGTAGAGCACGCCCGCGACCGCCCAGATTATCCATATATTTTTCGGCTCGGCCGCACCTGTCTGCGACACTATAAGGAATACGGCGGTGACGACGAGCCAATAGATAACGCTGACCGCGCCTTTGACGCTCTTTTTTGATTTATTTTTGCGGGTGAATTCGCCCTCCTCAAGGAGTCTGTCCATGGCGGCTTGATAAACCCCGCCGAGCACGAACAGGAAGCAGGCGACGCCGATCAGCGCAAACAGCAGGCAAACGCAGGCGACGCCCACGATATCCGAAGCTCCGAGGCAGGCCGTTGTCAGCAGGGGCACCGCCGCAAGGATGCACAGCACCGTGCCGATCACAACGTAGCGCAGGTAGGTGTCTTTGAATTCTTTTTTGCGCTCGTTTACCATGCCCGTCACGCCGTATTCTGTCTCAAAAGGCTCTTTATCGAGGAATTCGTATTCCTTGCTCCGTGAGCCGCAGATGATGAATATCGCTACGGCGGGGGCAACAATCACGAGCATTACGGCGAGGCCGATGCCTGCGGCGGCATTCTCGCTTAAAGCTATCGCCCCCGAATTGCTAAGGGCGGCAAGCATTATCAGCGCTATCGGCGAATAAATGCACATGAGGGTCGCGGCGGCAATTCTCGAGGCTGCCGCTTTTCTTAATGAAATGTATTCCTGCGCCTGCTCAAGAGTGACGCGGCGCAGAGGGCTGCCCTGCTCCGCCTGCGGTTCGACGGGTGCTGCAGATTCCTCCAACTCATCTTTTAACAAATAATCTGTCGTCACGCCGAAGATACGGCTCATTGCGAGCAGCTTATCCATATCGGGCACGCTGCGCGCGCTCTCCCATTTAGAGACTGCCTGGCGGCTGACCCCGAGCTGCTCGGCAAGCTCCTCCTGCGACCAGCCCTCTTTTTTGCGAAGCGAAATGATCTTGTCTGCGAGTATCATAAATTTTCCTCCTTTTGTGCGTTCGTGCCGCACTTTATGAGAAAATTCTACATTTTTGCTCGGTTGCATTCAAGAAAGTCGGGTAGGAAATCTGTCAACCGGCGGTTGCAACCGCATAAAAGCGGACAATTCTTTAATATTATATATTTTTATTATACGCTTTCACGGGCGGATGTCAACGGCTTTTCATATTTTCGCATAAAAAGAAGGCGCCCCCGCAGGAACGCCTTACTTGGTTATTCGTTTTCCTCCGACGCTTCGTCGGTGAGCTGCTTATTCTTGGCAGCGGTGAGCGCCCTCGCCTTCTCAAGGTCGCTGTACATCTTGTCGCGGGTCTTTTTATCAATGTTATAGAACGCCATCGGGATTAGGCAGAGATAGTCAAAAGCAAGTCTCGGCGCATATGCCGCAACAAACATTCTGAACATCGTATCAACGGAATGCTGGCTGTTATAGCCCGCCTCGTAGCCCGCCCATTTCTCGAGCAGGTAGGCGTTGATGACCTTGAGAATTATATCCTTGACCTTGTTGAAGTAGCCCGTCATCATATTGATGGTGGCTTCAACACGGTAGCCGTTTTGCCATTCGCAGTAGTCGAGCACCTCATAGTTAATCTCGCTGCCGACTATTTTCTTAGTAGCATAGAAGGCCATTTCGATACAGTTGCCTATTGAGAATGCGATAGTCATGGGCAGCTTTTTGCGATAGAAGCCGTTCTCCTTGCCGCCGATTAGACCGGTCAGCAGGAACAGAGTCTCGGAAGCAATTATTGACGAACGGGACATTATCCAAAGAGACCTTGTGGAGAATTTATCTCTGAGCTTGGTCGAGAGCGGATAGCTGGCATATGAAATAGGCGAGCCGAGAATGCCTCCGACAACGCCGATGGAGTTGAACTTGAGAACGTCGGAGAAATAGAGCGATTCGCTCGTGCCGACGTCGATGCCGTCAACAAAGCCCGAAAGCGTATAGACGAGCAGAGGCCTGTTCTTAAACACCGCCATAAGGCCCTTAACGGGGTGAGGCGGCTTCTCTGACTGCGGCACGCGCTCCTTGCTGACTATCGCCCACCAGATATTCGGCACTGTGGCGATGATCCACCAAAACATTTTCATCACGACGAAAGCCTTAACGATGTTGAAATCGAGCTTGCCGTTCTCAATAAGGTCAAAGATCACGCCGGCAAGCTGCCCCGGTAATTTTGAGCCCAGCTCCGATACGAACTTCGCAGCAAGCAACAGCCGCGATCGCTCATTTGGATTCGGGGTAAAGACGTTGTCAATGTATCCGCCGCCGCCGAAAAAGGCGTTGACGGTCTCGCTTGAATAGGATATCGCCATCCATATCCATATCTTTTTGCTTTCGTCATAGCCGTTATTCAGTATGAGCAGCGGGAAAATACACTGGAAAAAGCCGATCAAAAAGCTCGGCAATATCGAAAGAAACTGGAAAGGCTTGAATTTGCCCCAGCGGGAACGCATATTATCAATTATCGCCGCGGAAAGCGGGTCGTTGACAATATCGTATATACCGAGGCCGACGTTTGCCTTGGCAACATCTGTGGGCTTGACACCGCAGAGCTTGTTGATATAGAAATCGGAGCCGACATCGTATCTGCCGAGAGTCATGCCGCCGATAGCGGATTTGACCATGTAGGCAACTCGCTCTTTTGTGGAGCAGAAGAGACGGTTCATATACGCAGGGGAATCCAATTTGACGTTATTCTCGTCAAGCTCTCTGATGTTTTCAGCTGCTTCGCTCATCCGACCTTCGCCTCCTCTTTCTCAGCTTTCTTTTCTTCCTCATGCTTGCGCTCGGCTTCGGCTATCTCAGCGTCTTTCTGAGCCTGAAGCGCGGTAAGGCGTTTATACATCTCCTGCCTTATCTCCTCATGGGGAACGCCCTTGTCGAGCATCTCAAAATACTCCTCTATGGGTATGCCGCCGACATAGCACTGCTTATGGTGTATCTCAATGCCCTGCTTATAGACGGCGATATCTATCGCAAAATTCACTATGAGCATGACTATGTAGAGATATGCGCCGATGCCGAGCGAGCCGTAGGCAAATGAGCCCTCGGGCATCACGGCAAAGCAGACCGCCGACACGACCGAGAAAAGGAGCATCATGATATCGAGCGTGTAATTCCTCGGCTTGCCCTTGGGCGAGCAGGCGAGGGTCAAGAGCACAAGGTGAACGAGAATGAGCACGAGGCTCAGAAGGAACAGCACCGCCGAAATGACGAACGGCGCGCCTCCGTTTGAGAAGCTGCCGAGAACAGCGCCGAAATCAAGCCCGTCGAAGAGCTTGTAAACGCCTATTGCGTTGAGGTTGCCGCTCTGCTCCGGCATGGGAGCGGAGAAATTCGCCTTGACTATCGGCAAAAAGAGCGGGGCTATCGGCAAAAGGCTGGTGAAAATTCGCACTATCGCGAGCTTGGAGCCGGCAAAGGACGCCTTGAGCCTGTCGAGTTTCTTTTGAAAATGATAATTTTGAACTTCTGCAATATCCGCATCCGCCATCAGCCGCTCCTGCAAATCGTAGAGCACGATATTTGCGCCGCAATAGGGGCATTTCTGCTTCCAATCGGCAAGCCGCAGATGGTGGTTGCATTTGGGGCAGTTTGCCAAGGGCTTCACCTCCGTAATAATATCCGCATTTCACATTAATGCGAAATGCGATTTAATATGCTATACATATTAACATATTATTGCGAGTTTGTCGAGAGTTTTTATGAAAAAAGCACAAAAATCATTATAATTGATTATTGTTAAACGCAATTATCGGCTGATTTCTTTTATCTTCTTGAGAATTTCTCTGTCGGCGGGGCAGAAGTCATAAAGGTCGATCTCATCGGGAGTTATAAACCTTATATCGTTATGTTCGAGCCGCTGCGGCTCGCCCGACGGGATCTCGGCATTGAAAAGAGTCAGGTGAATGGTGATATCTGGGTAGACATGATCGACCTCCATGAATATATCGCCGACCTTGACCGTCACGCCTATCTCCTCACGGCATTCCCTTATCAAAGTCTCGGGCAGAGTTTCGCCCGGCTCGGCCTTGCCGCCGACAAATTCCCACTCGAGCGCTCTCGTCTTATTGACGGGCCGCTGGCATATCATAAACCTATCCCCGCGCCATATAAGCGCCGCCGCAACCTGAACCATATCTGATCCTCCGTAAGCAATAAAATTTTGTCGAGAAAAAATTTGTAAATTACCATTGACTTTTTTGAGCAAATGATTAAAATAATATATACGATATGTGCGGACATAGTTCATCGGTAGAATCATAGCTTCCCAAGCTATTTAGGCGGGTTCGACTCCCGTTGTCCGCTCCAGAGCCGCATTGTTAACGCAATGCGGTTTTTATTTTGCTATCAAAAAAGCCGAATGCGGGGTCGCCCTGCACTCGGCTTATATTTTTTACGCAAGCCTCTCGGCTATCATGGCTTTGACGGTGTCGATGACCTTGTCAATCTCAACCTTCATGTTGACGGTCTTATCTCTGGTAACTACCTCGCAAACGCCCTCTTTGAGGTTTCTGGGGCTTACGATGACCCTGATGGGCACTCCGAGCAGGTCTGCGTCGGAGAACATTGCGCCGGGTCTGATATTGCGGTCGTCATAGATGACTTCCATCTTATCGCCGAGCATCTTCTGATAGATATCGTCCGCAACGCCCCTGCATTCGTCGTCGTCCGCCCTGAGGCAGCAAAGCTCAACGTGCCACGGAGCGATGCTCATCGGCCAAATAGGGCCGTATTCGTCGTGGTGAGCCTCGCAGACCGAAGCCGCAAGCCTGCCCACGCCGATGCCGTAGCAGCCCATAATGGGGTAATGCAGCTCGCCCTGAGCGTCGGTATACTGCATACCCATGGTCTTGGTATACTTGGTGCCGAGCTGGAATATATTGCCGACCTCGATACCTCTTGAGACGGTGATGCTGTGCTTGCCGCAATTCGGGCAGATGCCGCCCTCTTTGATCTTGGCAAGGTCGATATACTCGACGTCGCCGACATCACGGCTTATCTTGAGGCCGGTGTAATGATACTCGGGCTTGTTTGCGCCGCAGGAGAGGTTGTGAGTATTCTCAAGCGACTTGTCAAACAGCACGGTGAACTTCTCTCTGTCCATGCCGACGGGGCCGATGAAGCCCGCATAGAGGCCGCAATCCTCGGTTATCTCGCCGGGGTGGACCTCCTCGCCGAGGTAATTGGTCAGCTTCGTCTCGTTGACGTCAAGATCGCCTCTGATGAATATAACAACATATTCATCGGTCATATTCTTCTGATAAACGACCGCCTTGCAGGACTGCTCGAGCGGAGTTTTAAGGAATTCACAGATATCTTCAATCGTGTGGATGTTGGGGGTATAGACCTCCTCAAGAGGCTTGCTCTCGCCGATCATCTCATTCTTGATGATGCTCTCTGCGGCCTCCATATTGGCTCTGTAATCGCACTCGGAGCAGACGGCTATGGTATCCTCACCTATCGGGGTGAGCAGCATATATTCATGTGAAACGCTGCCGCCCATCATACCGGAGTCGGACTTAACGGTTATCGTCTCGGGGATGCCCGCCCTCGCAAAGATGCGCTCATATGCCTTGTAGCAGATATCGTAATATCTCTCAAGATCCTCCTGAGAGGTGTGGAAGGAATAAGCGTCCTTCATGGTGAATTCACGCACTCTGATAAGGCCGCCTCTGGGTCTCGCCTCGTCGCGGAACTTAGTCTGGATCTGATATATCATAAAGGGATATTTGTTGTAGCTGTTGGCGTATTCCCTGACAAGCTGCACGGCTGCCTCCTCATGAGTCATGCCGAGCACCATGGGGATATCGTTCCTGTCGGTGAATCTAAGCAGCTCGCTGCCGATAGCCTCATATCTTCCGGATTCATTCCAGAGCGAAGCGGGCATAACGACCGGGAACTGTACCTCCTGACCGCCGATAGCGTCCATCTCTTCTCTGATTATATTCTCGATTTTTCTCGTTATCCGTCTGAGAGGCATAAAGGAGGAATAGATGCCGTTTGCGACATTCTTCATATATCCGCCCCTGAGCATGAGAGCGTGGCTGTCTATCACGCAATCCGAGGGCTTCTCCTTAAATCTTTCGCCGACGAGTTTGTCAATTTTCATTTAGCTTACCTCCGGGAAAACCACCGAAATGATTTTTTAGATTGAATATCGGCAATAATTTTACATCATCACAGAAAAAATGTCAATGTTTTTAAGCTATTTAAAAGGAAATATAAATTCCTACATAAAAAGCAGGAATATAGCACTTCCGCTATTGATATTGTCAAAAAGCTGTGGTATAATGATACTGCGGATCAAGATCCGCACATCGCAAAAACGAAAGGAAGCATTTACCATGAAAGAGATCACAAAAGATATGAAGATAGGCGAGCTCCTTGACGCCGACCGCACCCTTGCGCCCTATTTCATCGAGATGGGCATGCACTGCCTCGGCTGCCCCTCCGCAAGGAACGAGACAGTCGCTCAGGCATGCATGGTCCACGGCGTTAACGCGGACGAGCTTGTCGCAAAGCTCAACGCTCACATAGCCGAGAATGCTTGATCTGTCGCCAAGAATGGCGATGGCGGCGCGGATGGTGCGCCCGGGCAGCGTTGCCGCCGATATCGGCACCGACCACGCCTATCTGCCCGCTTCACTGATATTAAACGGAATTTGCCCACGGGCTCTTGCGTGCGACCTACGCAAGGGTCCGCTTTCCAATGCCGCCAAAACGGTTGCCGCCTACGGGCTGGAGGGCAAGATAACCCTGCGCCTCTCAGACGGATTTGACGAGATAGAGCCGTTTGAAGCCGACGATCTCATCATCTGCGGCATGGGCGGCACGCTGATGACGGAGCTTGTTTCAAGAGCTTATTGGCTCAAGGATCCCGCCAAAAGGCTGATACTTCAGCCGCAGTCGCACGCCGAGGATATCCGCGGCTACCTGATACATAACGGCTTCAAGATTTTGTATGAGGACGCCTGCACGGATTCCGGCAAGCTCTATTGCGCCATGGCGGTCGAATTCACAGGCGAGGAGAGAGAATTCTCTGCCGCCTATCCCTACACGGGCGAGCTACCGAAATGCGGCAAACCCGAGGCAAAGGAATACCTTATAAAAATCAAAGAGCACCTTGCCAAAAAATATGAGGCTCAGCAAGATTTCGGCTCGGCGCATGTAGTCGAGAGGCTGAAGCTGATAATCGACGAAACGGAGGCGCTGATAGATGAGATGTAAGACCGCGGGCGAACTATATGATGTCATTGACCGCATTGCGCCGTTCTCAACACAATGCGAGTGGGATAACAGCGGCCTGCTTGTCGGCAGCGCCGACAGCGAGGTGAACAGGATCGGAGTCGTGCTCGACATCACCGTTGAGGCGATAGAGAAGGCCCGTTCGCTCGGCATTGACACGATAGTCGCGCATCATCCCGTTATATTCAGGCCGATAAGCAATATTCCCGTCGACTCGCCTACCTATCTGCTCGTCAAATACGGCATGACCGCCGTCTGCTCCCACACTCCGCTTGACAAATCCATCGGCGGGGTCAACGACGCGCTCGCCTCAAAGCTCGGCTTCACCGACGCCGCTCCCCTCTTTTCAGACGGGGATGAAGCGATGGTCAGAGCCGCCGAGATACCCGAGACGGACGCCGTATCGCTCGCAAAATACACCGCTCAGAGGCTCGGCACGACCGTTGCACTTGCCGACGGCGGCAACAGAATAAAGAAGGTCGCATTCTGCGGCGGCGCGGGCGGAGATTTCATAAACGCCTCTATCGAAGCGGGCTGCGACGCTTATATCACGGGCGAGATAAAGCACAACGAATTTATCGAGTCCAAGGAGCGTGGCTACACGGTTATCGAAGCGGGTCATTTTGCAACGGAGAACCCCGTTGTTGAAGCTCTCGCGGCAAGGCTGCGCGAAGAAATCGAAAACGAGATCATTGTTATCGGGCAGGAAGCGCCCGAGAAATATATAAAATAAGAGGAAAAAATAATGCCCCTTGACGGAATGACGCTCTCGCTGCTGCGGCGGGAGCTTTACCCTTGTATCGTAGGCAGCAGAATAGAGAAAGTACATCAGCCTTCCAAAGACGAGCTGGTGTTTCATCTGCGTACCCGTGAGGGCGCATATAAGCTGCTCATATCCGCCTCGGCAAACAGCCCGAGACTTCATCTAATAAGCGGTGCGCCGGAGAATCCGTCCACGCCGCCGATGCTTTGTATGCTGCTCAGGAAGCACCTGACAGGCGCAGTCATCACCGATATACGCCAGCTCGGGCTTGACCGTGTGGTATTCATCGACCTTGCCGGCACAAATGAAATAGGCGACGCCGTGACATTCACATTATGCGTTGAGATCATGGCGAAGCACAGCAATATCATCCTTGTCGGCTCGGACGGGATTATTCTTGATGCTGTAAAGCGGATTGACTTTACGCAGTCGTCGGTGCGCCAGATCTTGCCCGGATTCAAGTACGAACTGCCGCCGAAGCAGGACAAATCAAACATAACCGAATGCGATATCAAAACAGTCGTTGATCAGATAAAAATGCGCAGCGGCAAGCGGCTCTCCTCCGCCGTGCTTGACACGGTGGAAGGTGCTTCTCCGTTGATATCACGGGAAATCGCGGCATTTGCCTGTGGAGGAGACACCGCCGTTGACGAGCTGACCCCTATAGCCCTGCAAAGGCTCGAAGCAAAGCTCGGAGAGATAAAAGAAATGCTGCTCGGCGAGGGTGCTGAACCTACAATGCTGCTGCGTGACGGTGTAAAGCCTTACGACTTTACATTTATGGATATCACGCAATACGGCTTTGCGGTCACGCCGAAACGTTTCGGCTCTTTTTCGGAATTGCTCGACGATTTTTATTATGAAAAAGATCGCTTTGAGCGCACCCGTCAGCGCAGCCAGTCGCTGCTCAAGCTGCTCAGCAACGCAGCCGCAAGGGCGGCAAGGAAGCTGCAAAGCAGGCAGGCGGAGCTTGACGCCTGCGCCGACAAAGACAGGCTTCGCATCAATGCGGAGCTGATACTCGCAAACCAGTATCGCCTTGAAAAGGGCGCGCCTTTCTATGACGTTGAGAATTTCTACGGCGAGAATGAGACGGTCAGGATCAAGGCCGACCCCGCCCTCTCCCCCTCGGCGAACGCTCAGAAATATTTTAAGGAATACCGCAAGGCGAAGAATGCGGAAAAGCTGCTCGGCGAGCTTATCGAGCAGAGCGGGCAGGAGCTTGCCTACCTTGAAAGCGTTATCGACTCGGTCAACCGCGCCGACGGCTACACGGAACTTGCGGAGATCCGCGACGAGCTTTACGGCCAGGGCTATCTGAAGCGGGCGAAAAACGACAAGGCAAAAAAAATAAAGCCCCTCGCCCCGCTTGAGTATGTCTCCGACGACGGCTACACCATCCTTGTGGGCAGGAACAATATCCAAAACGACATTCTGACCTTTAAGACCGCCGCCAAAGATGATTCGTGGTTTCACACGCAAAAGATCCCCGGCTCCCATGTGGTGGTAGTCGGCAACGGCGATATTATCCCCGAGCGCACCTGCCGCCAGGCGGCGATGCTTGCGGCTTATCACAGCAGCGGGCGCGAATCCTCGCAGGTGGCGGTGGATTACACCGAGGTCAGGGCGCTCAAGAAGCCGACGGGCGCAAAGCCCGGCAAGGTCATATATCACACCTATAATACGATGTGGGTCACACCGGACAGAGAGACCTGCGAAAGGCTGAGAAAGAAGAAATAAAGCAAGGCTGCGGAGTTACCGTAACGGTAGCGCCGCAGCCTTTTGATTTAATGTTTCGCTTTTTTATCTCTGAATCTTATCAGGCCTATCACTATCGAGATCTCGCAGAGCACCTCGGTGAGGCAGGCGACATAAGAGCTGTTTGCGGCGTTATAAACAAGCCACATGAATGACGAGGGCAATGTCAGCGCCCTGAGCCGTTGGGTCTTGGGGCTCCAGAGGACGAACGATGCGAGCACCATTGCGCCCATCGGCAAAAGAGAAAAGAGATTTTTATATGTAACTATACTGCTCACTACAAAAGCAGCCGCAAAGATGATCGGGCAGGCGATCGAATCAACGAATTTTGACTTGCCCCTGAACGAATAGGTCACCGCCCTCGCCATGCCGACAAGGTTGCATACCATGCCCTCATATGCGCCGAGCAGGAAATACTGAGTACCGAAGAGCAGACCGCTCATTGCCTGAATGACCACTATCCTGCGATGCGTTCGCTGCTGAAACGACGCAAGCAGGAGCGCCGCCGCAACAACGCTGATTATCTGAGACGCGACAAACGCCGCGCCCTTCTCCGCTATGAAATTTGCCGCCGTTTCTAACATAAACGCTCTCCCTTTCGCCTTATCCCGTGGTATTTTATCATAAGGAGAGCGGCATTTCAACCGTTAAATTGCACAAAGCCGCCGCATCCGAGGACACGGCGGCAGTTATTTTAATCTCTGTCTTTTTCCGAGGCGATTATTGCGCCCGTTTTGGCGTTTATCTCATATTCATACTCAAATCCGCCGCTGACGAATTCAACATCGTAATGAGCTATCGTGCCGTCGGAGTCAAGCTCGGTCTTTAGTTTGCGAACCTCCGATTTTGCGAGCCCCGCATTATCAAGGGCTATCCGCTCAGCTTTCGCCGAGCCGATGAAGTCGCCGCCGTCAGCCGCAGAGGAAGCGCCCGCGCGCTCGACCTCATACTCCATGACCTTGCCGTCAACCGCCTCTATCTCATAATCATATTCGCTGCCGCCGCTGATGAATTCAATGTCATAGTGCGGCTTGATATCGTTGCCGTCAAACTTCGCTTTGACAAATTTGACATTATCGGCGCTGAGCTTTGCGTGAGCGAGGGCGGCAGCCTTGGCGTCGTCAACGCTGATGTATCCGCCCGTAGCGGTGCTGCTCGGCTTGCTCGGCTCGGCCTTTGTCTCGGGGGCGGGAGTGACTCCGCTTTTCACTTCACGCTCGTGCTTCAAGATCTTGCCGTCGGAGACGAGTATTTCATAGTCAAATTCCTCCGCCATTCCGTCAACGGTCACGGAGAACTCAATTTCGTAGTGCGGCCTATCGTCGGGGTCGAGCTTCGCCTTTGAAAATACGGCGTTTTCGCGTTCAACACCTGCATCCGCAAGCGCCGCGTCAATGGCTTCGTCAAGCGTCAGCTCATTTTTGGCGACGGTGATGCTCGCCTGCGCTTTATCGGCGCTCGGTGTTTTCTCGACCGTCGAGCCGCCGGAGCAGGCAGCAAGCAGAGCCGTCACGGCGCAGATAAGCGCCACGGCTGCAAGCCTTGAAATTCTGATGATCTTCTTCATCTTCGTCATCCTTCTACAGTCAGATTTATCCGAATATCGCGGCAAAGAAATCCTTGATCCAGCGCATGAGCACGCTGAGGCTGAAATGGTGCTCGACAGGCTCCCTGTCAAAGTCAACTATCTTGCCGTTTGCGGCGTTCACGGTGTAATCATACTCGGTGTTGCCCGCAACGAACTCGATATCATATTCATATGCGCCGTCGTCGTAATCAAGCTCGACCTTAGTGAAGCGAACTTCGCTCTCGGTGAGACCTGCGTGCCTGAGGGCGATAGCCTTTGCGTCGGCTTCGGTGATGATGTCGGTGGGAACGGTGACGGGAGTTTTATTCTCGGTCTCAAACTTGATTATCCTGCCGTCGGCAGCCGCCACGGTGTAGTCATACTCGGTGTTGTTTGCGGTGAATTCAACTTCATATTCATATGCACCGTCGTCGTAATCAAGCTCGACTTTGGTGAAGCGTGCTTCGCTCTCGGCAACGCCCGCGTGCCCAAGAGCAATTGCTTTGGCTTCGTCTTTGGTGATGATATCGGCGGGTGCCGCAGGCTCCTTGCCGTCGATGTCGAATTCGATTATCCTGCCGTCGGCGGCCGCAATGGTGTAGTCATACTCAACTCTGCCGACAAAGAATTCGATATCATACTCAAATATGCCGTCGTCGAAATCGAGCTTCGCCTTGGTGAAGCGGACTTCGTTCTCGGTAAACCCGGCATGATCAAGGGCGATCTGCTTCGCCTGAGCCTTGTTGATGCGGCCCGAGGGGGCGGCAAAGGCGGTGGCGGAGAAGGTGAATATGGTGGCAAGTGCGAGGACTATCGCTATTATTTTTTTCATGTCGGTCTTCCTTTCTGTTTATGTTTTGATTTATTTGTTTGACCTTGGCTATATCATAACCGCCTTAAATTAAAGAAAGATTAGAATTCATTAAGTTTTTGAAATTTTTCAAAAAATTTCGAGCGCCCTTACGAGCGCCCGAATTCTTTATATATTACATTATAATATATATCATTTATCGAGCGGCAGCGTTACCGTGAAGGTCGAGCCATCGCCGAGGCGGGATTCAACGCCGACCGAGCCGGAGTGAAGCAAAGCGATCTGCCTGACGAGCGCAAGCCCGAGGCCGAATCCGTCGCTGCTTCTTGAAGGATCCGCACGGTAGAATCTATCCCAAATCTTAGGTATATCCTCCTGCGCTATGCCTATGCCGTCGTCGCTGACCTTGATCTCGGCGTTGTCACCAACACGGGTGACAGTCACTTCGATCTTGCCGCCCTCCCTGCCGTAGCGCACGGCATTTGAGAGCAGATTGTCGAGCAATCGACCTATGAGCGCACGATCGGCGAGCACCGAAAGCCCGTTCCCCGCCGTGCAGGTGAGCGATATCCCCTTGTCGGTCACGAATCCGTCGCAGATATCCCGCACCGTTTCACCTATATCGAGCCGTTCGAGCTTCAGCCTGCCCCTGCCCTGCTCCGCCCGCGAGACCGCAAGCAGCGCATCGACAAGCTGCGCCATTTTATCGCCCTGCTTGCTGACGGATTCCAGCGCTTCAAGCCTGTCGGCTTCATCGGCATTGGCTCCGAGAGCGTATTCGCACTCGGCCTTTATCACTGCAAGCGGAGTTCTAAGCTCGTGGGACGCGTCGGAGGTGAAGCGTTTCTCGCTCTCAAACGAATCTTCAAGGCGCTCAAGCATATCGTTAAAGGTGCGGACAAGGTCGGTTATTTCGGCGGAGCCGTCGGGCACCTTTATTCTCTTTGAGAGATCGCTGCCCGAATTTATCGCCCGCGCTGAATCCGTTATCTCCTTAACCGGGCGGATGGTGCGCCGAGCGAGCAGATAAGCGCCGACAGCCGAGAGAATAAGGAAAAGCGGCAATATATAAAGTATTATGCTGACGACCGTGCCGAATGCGCTTTCGGCTGCGCCCGCGGGGTAAACGCCCCTTATCCAGACCGGCGGATAAAGCGGCTCATCGCAGGTGAATTGAACCGCGAACACCTGCCTGTCGCTGTAGGCGGGCAGCTCAACGCTGATTATCTTTGCTTTATCCGCCGATACCCCCGCATGGGCAAGGGCTATCGCCACGGCCTCGTCGCTGCTCACTCCGCCGTCAAAACGGGTCGGGCGGTAGGGCTGAGCTTCGAGCGCCTCGCTCTCGGCAACGCCCGCCTCATACTTGATTATCTGACCCGATATGACGTCGATCTCGTATTCGTATTTGATGAAGTCAAGACGGGTGTCATATATATAGTATTCGCTGTCGCCCGAGTGCATCTTGCGCAGCTTGCCCGCCGAAAGCTCGGCATCCGAAAGCAGATCGGAGGGAGTTTCGCCGCCGATGCGTTCAAGCTCCGACGAATAAACATCGCAGTAGACCCCGCCCGCATAGTAGGCGAAGTCGTCCTCTATCTCCAGCACTCCGCTTTTATACTCGACCTCGTCGACATTTCTCTCGACCGCTTTTATAAGCTCCTGCTGAGTGCGCGCATCGGCAACGCTGCGGCTCATCAGCAGCATCCCCGCAACGCTCACCGCAGCCACGGCGGCGATAAGCAGCGTAGTCATTGCGGCGGTCCTGACCTTAAATGACAGCTTCATTTCATTCCTCCCTGAGCACATATCCCATGCCCCTGACGGTGTGTATCAGCTTCTTATCAAAGCCGTCGTCCAGCTTCTTACGCAGATATCGGATATAGACGTCGACCACGTTCGTGCCGCCCTCATAATCATAATTCCAGATGTGATTCTCGATTTTTTCACGGCTGAGGACTATGCCCTTATTGAGCAAAAGGTAGTGCAGCAGCTCATATTCCTTGGCGGAGAGATTTATCTCCCTGCCCGCGCGGTGCACCTTGCGAGCGGCGGTATCCACCTCAAGATCACCGACGGTGAGGACGCTCGTCCTGCCGCCGGAATGCTTGCGTAACACCACCCTGATGCGAGCCAGCAGCTCGTCAAAGGCAAAAGGCTTCACAAGATAATCATCGGCTCCGATATCAAGGCCGCAGACCCTGTCCTCAATATCGTCACGGGCGGTGAGGAAGATAACGGGCGTTGAATTGCCGACGGCACGCAGCCGCCTGACAAGCTCAAATCCGTCAAGCACGGGCATCATCACGTCGAGCACGGCGAGGTCATACTCCGTCATGCTCAGACAGTCATACGCTTCACCGCCGTCAAAGCAGCAGTCAACGCTGTAGCCCGCGGCGGTAAGCTGCTTCTTTATCACTCTGTTAAGGCTTCTCTCATCCTCGGCTATCAGAATTCTCATAATTTCATCTCCGCTGTAATTATACTGTGTTTATAATAAAAAGTAAAGATTAAAGAACGATTAAAGAAATGCAAAATTCCTCTTGACAAGAGGCGGAAAATGAAAAGATGCCTTTACAAACGAATGATTTTGTGCTAATATCAGCATATAAATCAGGATTTGAAGGGAACGACTCAAATGGATGAAATAAGATGCTCACTCTGCATATCTCAGATATGCCGCACCGTGACCGAGCTGATGGGGTTCGACGCTCCCGAGGCGGCGGCACCCGCAAACTCCGTTATCCTTGACGCAGCCAACAGATTTTTCGGCGGCGAGAGGGTCGAGCGCGCGCTGCTCTACAACCCCGACGCCGTTGCGCTCTGGCTCTATATGAAATACACCGAATTATTCAGCGATGTCGTCTGCCGCGCCTCGATAGCTCTGCCGACCCTCTCTGTCATGCCGAGCGTTACGCCGGTATGCTTCGCCTCAATGTATACGGGCCTGATGCCCGAGAAGCACGGCATAATGAGCTACACAAAGCCCGTACTCAAGGTCGAGACGATATTCGACAGCGCTATCAAAGCAGGCAAAAAGCCGATAATCATCTCCACCGAGGGCGACAGCATCTCAAAGATATTCCTTGAGCGCGATATGGACTATATAATCTGCGAAACTCCCGACGAATGCAATATGCAAGCCGAAAGGATCCTGCGCGAGGATAAACACGATATCGTGGTCGTCTACAACGGCAACTACGACGGCACCATGCACCGTTACGGCCCTGAAAGCGAGGAAGCCCTCGCCGCTCTGACCCACAACGCCTCGGCATACGCAAAGCTCCATGATATCGCCGACGAAGCGTGGACGGGTCGCCGCAGGCTCTGCGCCTTCCTGCCCGACCACGGCTGCCATGAGATAGACGGCGGCTGCGGAAGCCACGGGCTTGACATGGCGGAGGATATGAACATCATCCATTTCTTCGATTTCGGCAAATAAGATACAGCAACGCCCCCGACGGGAGACCGCCGAGGGCGTTGTTTTTATCAATAAGTTATGTTTTCGCCGTCGCTTTCGTCGTTTTCATCAGCCTTGCGCCGACCCAAGAGCCTACCTCCGACTGCCGCCGCTGCAATGATAAGCAGGAGGATGAATCCGAGAGAGGTGATGACGACTTTCATCTTCGTGCCGTGATTCAGCGCCGATATTGCGCTCTCCGTCGTCTCCGCCTCCGCCGCAGGCACGGTGATGATCACCTGAGAGATAATGACCTCTTTTTCATAATAATAGACCGTCGCATTCCCCTCGACCCTGACAGCTTTTGTGCGCTGCGCCTTGGTTTTCGGCTCTTTTGTCGTGCGCTGAGTCTGAGCCTTGGTCGTGCGCTCCGCAGTTGTTTTAACGGGGTGTATCGTCGTTTTCGGGTGCTTTGTGGTCGCCTTGCGTGTGGTCTGCCGCTTGGTGGTATTCCGCTGCGTCGTCGTCTTTTTCGCCTTAGTAGTCTTGGCGGGCTTCTCCGTCGGCGGCGCGGCGGGTCTCTCCGTAGGCGGGGCGACTATCACGGGCTGCGTCTCGCTGTATTCGGTATTCTCAACGGTGAAAGCGTAGTGATTTGAAAGCTCGCCCGCCGTGTCGATAAACCGCACGCTCATATCAAGCGACTTCGGCA
>SAMEA104315427__coassemble_538_pt1 | contig 34459 bp, 27 predicted proteins | sample SAMEA104315427__metabat2_low_PE_039 | metagenome-assembled genome bin SAMEA104315427 (sample SAMEA104315427) | gut metagenome | biome: Monkey gut; feature: monkey-associated habitat; material: faeces | place: China | collected 2013
GTGGTGGGCATGAACGGCATATTCATGAATTCATCAGTTGAATTGAAGAAGTAATTCCAATGCTTGGAGTTGGTGCCGAGATCGACCTGATCGCCGGCGGAGACCACAAATTTACCGTCGGGATACATATCCCTTGCAGCCTTTACGACCTCGTTGTAGGTCTCGTAATGGCTTGCCCTCTGAGCCTGAGGATCGCTCAGGTAGAAGAAGGTAAAGGGATCGTTGCCGCCGCTTGCAGTTTCAATAACGCCCGCTTCGCTCCACCAGCCCTTTTCGGCGTCGCCGACACGGTAGCTGTACTTCGTGCCCGGCTCAAGGCCGCTGAGCCTGACGGTGTGCAGGACGTAATCGGTCTCATACGGAAGCAGCCCGAAGATGCCGAGGTCTGCGCCGGGGTAGCTTCTGGTAACCGCCTCACTTGAAGCGTTCACTCGGCTGTCGGTTGTGGGTCTGCCCGTGAATCCGGGCGAACTGCTGTAGGGCAGCAGCTCGATATCGGAGTCGGTGAGGCTGTATTTGGTGAGCCATGTCACGGTGACCTCGGTCGCGGAGTCCTCGCCGAGATTCATCACGACGTTTGAGGGCAGCCTAAAGTCCTCCTTGGTCGCCTCGACCTTGACGGGGCCGGTGTAGGTGAACACTACGTTGTTGTCGCTCTTCTCTTCGGGCTTGTTGTCGAGGACAAGCGAGCCGACCATCCATGCGATGGTGCCGCCCCACGACTCAAACTGGCTGAAGGTCAGATATTCGTCGACCACAAGGGTGTCGATTATCTCGTCTATCGAGCCGTAGCCGTCGGGAACGACGGGGAGGGAGAGAATGCGGTCAATAAGGTTTGCAAAGCTGTTGTCGCCGCCGAGCAGAGTCTCGGTGATGCTCTGAAGCAGCCTGCCGAATACATAGAAGAGGGTATTCTTCGGGAAAAGTGCGCCGGGGTTAAAGTCGAGGTTTGCAAGCAGCTCATCCTCGACAAGATCGTTCACAACGACTTTACGGAGCAGGTTAAAGAATTTCTCTGCGGTAACGCCGCTGTCAAAGCCCTCAAGGGTATCCTTGACGAAGGGCAGCCCGCTGATATCCTCGTCGCCCGCATAATAGGTGAGCAGCACGGTGGTCGCAAACTGACCGAGAGTGCAGCCGCCCTCGTATTTGTAATTGTCGCCGAGGAGCCGGGCGTTGTAGGTGTTGGGGTATTTGCTGACCTCGAAGTTAAGCAGCTGCTCGATAAGAGCCTGAGCCTTCTCAAGGGTAAGGTCGGGCTGGTTGATATAGACCTCGTCGACCTGAGCGCCGAGATCGTTGATGAACGACATCACGTTGCCGCTGACGGTAAAGATATCCGCCTTGCCTATCGCAAGACCGTTGGTACCCAGAGCGTCAACGATTATCTTCTCAATGTCGATATTCTTGGATGCAAGATACTTGATAAGTCCGCCCTCGGCCTGTATATCGGCAAAGAGATTCTTTATCATCGGGCCTATCATATTCATTATTAGGCCCTCAACGCCGCCCTCGCCGAAGGTTCTCTCGAACGAATAGGTGAACTTGAAGGGCTTCTCATACACCTCGCCGTAGTCGGAGATGACGGGCTGATATTCGTCGATGTCGTGGGTCGCCATCTTCATCGTGGTATTTTTGCCGTCGGTGGAGAAATCGACCGTCCTGAAGGTGTTGGGGTAGCCGGTGAGCGTCGGAGTGAGGATATCGTAAACGACCTCCCCGTTGTCGGAGATGTGGTCAACCACGTCGGTGGAGTGGAGATGACCGGTAAACACATGATGAATGCCTGCGTCGGCGTAGGTGTCGGCTATTCTCTGCCAGTCGTCAACGACAAAAGCAAAGAAGGTGGCGTCCTCTATGTCCATGTGAGGAATGAGGTTATGGTGCTGCATGGCGATTATCTCTCTGCCGTCCGCCTTGGCCTTGGCAGCCTCATCGACTATCCATGCAAGCAGGTCATCGCCTATTCTGCCGTCGGTCAGGTGCTCGTCGCCGCTCGAGCCGTTGTCCTTGCTGTAGATACAGCTGTCAACGACTATGAGCCTGTAGGCGTCGCCGAGATTTGCGGCGTAGGAGAGCATGCCGCCCTTGTTGCCGGGCTTCGGGGTGAAGAAGCTGTCCGCCTTGTCAAAGCCGAGATTCTTATAGATCTCTCTGAACTGCTCGGGCGAGGTCTTGTCGGCAGGCTCCTTAACACCGTTCTCAAAGGTGCAGGCGTCGGAGTTGTTGACATCGTGATTGCCGTTGGTGACGAATACGGGTATGCCCGTCTCCGCCTGGAACCTCTCGAGCCTTGCGGCAAGCGCCTTGTGCGCCTCAAGCTCGCCGTCCTTGGTCAGGTCGCCGGGGATAAGCAGGTAATCCTGCCCGTTCTTGACCGCATTGTGGAGCACGCCGTCAAGAGCGTTGTCGAGCAGCGAATTGTTGACGTCATATTCCTTCTGTCTCTCAAAAAGGAACCGCTGCCATGCCTCGCCTCTGTCGCCCTTGAGCGAATCGGCGTAGTAGTGGACGTCGGAGAATACTCCGAGGCGGATGGACGCTTCGTCTGCACTGGCGAGCATCGGGACGCAGGCAACAAGCATGGCAAGCGCCAATATAACGCTTATCGCCTTGAGAGAAAACTTTTTGAAATTCATTTTCCTTTCTTTCCTCCGTTTTTAAATATTTTTCAAAAGGGGACCTATTCCCTTTATCGCCTTGGGAACGCACTTGAGGATGGCTCTCACGCCGCCCTTCTCGCCGTTGAGGATCTTAAGCAGACCCGCCGCCATATCCTCGCTGAATACGCCGCCGCTCATGCTGATGAAGTCGCGGAACGGGGTCTGGAGCGCAATCGCCTGAGCAAATCCCTCGGGGACGAGCTTCTTGAGGGTGTTATAGAGCTTTGCGCCGTTCTTGGTGTGGGCGGCATTCTCGAAGTTGTCGGTCACGTCAATGGGGATATCCTTCCTCTTGACGGTCGGGGGCAGAGGCCTGCCGAGCACGGCTTCAAACTGCGCCGCGGGCACATTCTGCACGTCGCCGGTGTAGTAGTCGGGAGCGGTCTTTGAATAATCGGGCATCTCGACCTCGGGGGCGTTGACCTTGACGCAGGCGCTGAGCCTGATATCGGCGCTCGATGAGCCGACGAGGATATCAAATTCGCCGCTCTCAACACACCAGTCATTTATTTTAACATTATAGAATGCAAACGCACGCCTGCAAAGCTCGACGGTGACTTCCTTCTCCTCACCCGGCTCGAGCCAGACCTTCTTGAAGCCTTTAAGCTCCTTGACAGGTCTGTAGATGGTGCTGACCTTATCCGAAACATAGACCTGAGCGATCTCCGCACCGGCAACGCTGCCGGTATTCTTGACCTTGAACGAGACCTTGAGAGTGTCGGTATCGGCCATCTCGGATTTGTCGAGCTTTATGTCGGAATACTCAAAGGTGGTGTAGGAGAGACCGAAGCCAAACGGGTAACGAACCGCCTTATTTGCCTTTTCGTAATATCTGTAGCCTATGTAGACGCTCTCTCTGTACTCGACCGTAGCGGGGTTGCCGGGGAAGTTGTTGACAGCGGGAGTGTCGCTGTAATAGACGGGGTAAGTCTCCGCCAGCTTGCCGCTGGGGTTGACCTTGCCGGAGATTATGTCGGCGACTGCGCCTGCGCCCGCCTGACCGCCGAGATAGGAGTTTAGAACGGCTCTCACGCTGTCGTTCCACGGCAGCTCAACGGGCGAGCCGCCCGCAAGCACGACGACGACGTTCTTGTTGACTCTGACTATCTCCTCAATGAGCTTGTTGTGAGCCTCGGGAAGGGTCATATGAGTTCTGTCGAAGCCCTCGGATTCGTAATCGTCGGTAAGGCCGACAAAAACTATCGCGGCGTCGCATTTAGCGGCGAGGGCGGCGGCAGCGTCGATATGGGCGGCGTTCTTTGCGGCTTTCTTTGCCGAACGCTCGTAGCCCTGAACAAACTCAACGTCATAGCCGAGCTCTTTCAGCTCGTCATAAGCGTTATCCATCTTGGTGGGGTTTATCTGGGAGGAGCCTGCGCCCTGATGCCTCGGGAACTTCGCAAAGTCGCCGATGACCGCAATCTTGCCCTCTTTCTTGAGCGGCAGGATGCCGTCGTTCTTGAGCAGCACCATGGACTGGCCCGCGATCTTCCTCGCAAGGGGCTGATCGTCGGCGTCGTTGTATTCGTAGCTGGGCTTTGCGCCGTCGGCAGCTTTCTTTATAAGATTCAGCACGTTGAGCGCTCTCTCGTTGACCACGGCTTCATCAAGCTCGCCGCTCTTGACGGCCTCGACTATCTTCTTTGCGCCCGAGCCTGCGGAGGATGGCATCTCGAGATCGTTGCCGTTCTTGAGGCCGAGCACTCTGTTGTTGACCGCGCCCCAGTCGCTGACCACCACGCCGTCGAAGCCCCACTCGTCACGGAGGATCTCTATCTGAGTGTGCTTATTCTCGGAGCCGTGAGCGCCGTTTATCTTGTTGTATGAATTCATTACCGTCCAGGGCTTAGCCTTCTTGATAGCTATCTCGAACGCGGTGAGGTATATCTCCCTGAGCGCTCTCTCATCCACCACGGAGTCGCAGGTCATCCTGCGGGTCTCCTGGCTGTTGGCGCAGAAATGCTTGATGGAGGTGCCCACGCCCATTGACTGCACGCCCTCGATAAAGCCCGCGGCAAGCTCGCCCGCGAGGACGGGATCCTCTGAGAAATACTCGAAGTTCCTGCCGCAGAGCGGAGATCTCTTCATGTTGACGCCGGGGCCGAGGAGCACGCCGACCTCCTCTTTAAGGCACTTTTTGCCCAGAGCGACGCCCATATCGTGAAGCAGGTCGGGGTCCCATGAGCAGGCGGTGGTAACTGCGGTGGGGAAGCATATCGACGGCACGCTGCATGAGAGGCTCGAGCCGGTCTTGTTGTAGTCCTTTTTACGCAGTCCGTGAGGGCCGTCGCAAACCATTATTGACGGAATGCCATACTTTTCCATTCCCTTGAGATGCCAGAAATCCGCTCCGTCGCAGAGAGCTGCCTTATCCTCAAGAGTCATTTGAGCGAGAATTTCCTTTGGGTTTTTCATTGAAGTTCCTCCTTCATGTATCTGAATTATCTTCTTCCAAGCCTAATATATCCGCCGCGCTTGAGCCGTCCAATTCCCCGGCCTTGCCGAGCTTCTTGCGGATTATCTCGTTGCGCTTATCAGCCTCGTCGAGCGACTTGCCCGCCTCATCTATCTTTTGCCTTGCCTTACGCAGCACCACGCCGAATTTGTCATACTGCACTCTGGCGGCGGCGAGCAGCAGGCGGACTTCGTTTGCCTTCTCGTTTATCGCAACGGCTCTGAAGCCGAGCGAGAGCGAATTGAGCAGCGCCGTTATCGTGGACGGGCCCGCTATCATCACATTGAACTCGCTGCGCAGCTTCTCCGGCACACCCGAGCGGGACGACGCTATCTCGGCGTAAAGCCCCTCGGTGGCGAGATACATTATCGCGAACGGTGTGGTCAGCGGGACGTTTATGTATTTGGATATCGTGCGCGCTTCGTTGACTACCCTGCTCTCAAGAGCCTTCCTTGCGGCTGCAAGAGCCTCGGCGTCCGCCGAATCGGCGGCGGTGCAAAGGCGCACATAATCCTCCATCGGAAATTTTGAATCTATCGGCAGATAGGTCGTCTGCTCGCCGTCGCTCGAGGGTATCCTCACGGCGAATTCGACCTTCTCTTTTGAATTCGGCACACAGGTGAAATTCGTCTCATACATACCCGGTATGGTCTGGTCGAGGATCGAGCCGAGCTGTATCTCCGCCCAAGTGCCCCTCGCCTTGACGTTGGTGAGCACTCGGTTGAGGGTCGTGACGTTCGCAGTCACGCCGTTTGAGAGCTCCTTCATCTCGCCGAGCGATTTATAGACGCTCTCAAGCCTGTCGGACACGGTCTTGAACGAGCTGTCGAGCCTCTGCGAGAGGGTCGAGGTCAGCTTCTCGTCGACGGTGACGCGCATCTGCTCGAGCTTTTTCTCATTGCTCTCGCGCATCTTGTCGACCGCCTCGGTCAGCGCCCTGCTCTGCTTCTCATTCTGCTCGATATTGTTGAGCTGCATTGCGCTGAGCGACTCGGCAAGCGACTTCTCTATCCTGCCCTGCCAGCCCGTATTCTCAAGCCTCAGCTTTTCGAGCTTCTCGCTCATCTCGCCGAGCGATTTCGCCGTCTCGGCACGCATATCGCGCTGAGCTTCGCTGCTCTCGCGCCTGCTGCGCTCGAACTCCGCACCGAGAGTCGAGGCAAGGTTATCTATCTTTTCCTCGGCCTTGCCGCTGCCCGCCTTGCCCTGCTTTATAAGCAACACTATCAGCAGCACGATAGCCACGGCGAGCATGGCCGCAATAATATACTCCATATCATACCTCTGTTACTTTGTTTATATAGACTTATTCATAATACCACATACTGATGAAATTAGCAACAGCTTTTTCAGCGAATTTGACCGAAATATTTACGAAATTATGAAATGATTAAGAAAAACCTAAGACAAACCTAAGACTTGCGAAAGGTCGATTAAGAAGTGATTAAACCCCTTGACCCGAGGCGGCGGGCGGGCTATAATCGGGGCAACGAAGCCGATAACGGCACGAAACGGAGGGAAAAGGAAGACAACGGCAACCGATTTTTTGAGGAGTTTGTAAGCAAAAACAAAAAGAAGAAAAGAGGAATTCACCATGAAAAAACTTATCGCGATCCTGCTTGCGGCAGCCACCCTTGCGGCGGCAAGCGTACCCGCCTTTGCGGAGAATGAGGAAGTCACGCCCGCAGAGCAAAACGCCGTTCAACAGGTCGAGCCTGTCGAAGAAAAAGAGGAAAAAACAGAGATCGAAACGCCCGCCCCCGCAGAGGAAAAAGCGGAGGAAACCTTGCCTGTCGAGGAAGCGCCCGTTGAACAGCCCGCCGAGCAGAAAGCAACCCCTGACGAGCAGCCCGAAACGCCTGAGATAAACTCCGAGGAGATCAAAAATTTCCTTGCCTCCGACGAGGTAAAATCCGCTCTAAGGGAAGCGGGGCTTGACGAGGACGAGATCGAGGACGTAACCAAGAATCCCGAATCCGAAATAATCTATATTTCGCAGGAGGAATATGAGCAGATGCGCCGCGACTACGCCAAAACCGCTTTCTCCGGCGCGGCCGACGTTTTCCTTACCGGCGCAAAATATATCCTGCTGATCCCCGCAACGCCGATAATATTCTTCATTCCGTTCGCCGGCCCGCTCATGTGCGGCGTTATCCTGGCGTCGCCCATCGCACTGATCGGCGGTCTCGGCGCCCTCATCGCGTCGCCCGTCGTCGCACTTGTGCTTTACAACAGCTTTAAGCTCGAGCCGCCGTATGAGCTTGAGAAATAAGGCAAAGGAGACTTTATAATGAAGAAATTTATCGCAATTCTGCTCGCTGCGGCAACCCTTGCGGCAACAAGCATACCCGCCTTTGCGGAGAATGAGGAAGTCACGCCCGCAGAGCAAAACGTCGCTCAACAGGTCGAGCCTGTCGAAGAAAAAAAGGAGAAAACAGAGGTCGAAACGCCCGCCCCCGCAGAGGAAAAAGCGGAGGAAACCTTGCCTGTCGAGGAAGCGCCGGTTGAGCAGCCCGCCGAGCCTGCCGAGCAGGAAGAAGCAATCCCCGACGAGCAGCCCGAAGCCCCCGAGATAAGCTCCGAGGAAATCAAAATTTTCCTTGCGTCGGACGAGGTAAAATCCGCTCTCAGAGAAGCGGGGCTTGACGAGGATGAAATAGAGGACATGACCGAGAACCCCGAGCCGAGAATAAAATATATCACGCGAGCGGAATACGAGCGGATGCGCATTGATGACGCCATGATAGGCTTCATGTACGGCGTCGAGGAGTTTTCGATAGCTCTTGAAGGTATTCTCGGGATTTTGGTGTCAACCCCATTATTCCTTGCCTTTCCCATTGCAGGACCTTTTTTGATGATTATTTTCATTGCCGGCGCGATCCCCATTACGGTCGGCGCTTTTGCCGCAGGCGTCGGTCTCACCGTCGCTTCGCCTGTCATAGTGCTTGTTCGCTATATTAACTATGAGCTGCCCGATTACTATGTGGTAGTGAAATGATCCTTCCCCCTCCGTGTTGATATTTTCGGATATTTATGTTAGAATGTTCCGAGAATTCACACGGAGGTTTTTTTATTATGATAGGAATTGTCGGCGCAATGCACATTGAGGTCGAGACGGTCAAATCGCTTATGGAGAATAAGGTCTCCGAGACCGTCAGCGGCATGGAATTCGTCAGCGGCACTCTGTTCGGCAGAAAAATTGTCGTCGCCGTATGCGGCATAGGCAAGGTCGCCGCTGCAATGTGCGCCCAGACGATGATACTCAAATATTCGCCCGAATGTATCATAAACACAGGCGTCGGCGGCAGCCTTGACCCCGAGCTGCATATCTGCGACGTGGTCATTGCCGAGAGCCTTGTGCAGCACGATATGGATACCTCGCCCCTCGGCGACCCCGTGGGTCTGATATCGGGCATCAATATTGTAAACATACCCTGCGACGGCAGGGTAACGGCGGCTCTGCTCAAGGCCGCGGAGGCTCTTGACGGAGTTCATACCTCCGCGGGAGTTATCGCCTCGGGCGACCAGTTCATCGCCTCGGCCGAGGCAAAGAAACGCATAGTCGACCGTTTCGGCGCAAGGGTGTGCGAAATGGAGGGAGCCGCGATAGCGCAGGTCTGCTATATCAATTCCGTGCCGTTTGCGATAGTTCGCGCCGTCTCCGACTGCGCCGACGGCAGCTCGCACATGGCTTATGAGGAATTCCTGCCGAACGCCGCCGCGACCGCCGCCCGCCTGATAGAGGGCTTCGTAAGGATATATTGATTTTATTAAAACCGAACGCTCAGCCTTTTTACTGTATTTTTTTGGATTCGGGCACGATTATTTGTTGACATTGACAGATGTTTCTGTTAAAATGAAGTGAATATATAATGCGGGAGTACACTTTCGCATAACTACAAGGAGGAAATCAAAATGATTGATCAGAAAACCCTGGCGTACATCAATCTTTACGCCGTTCTCGGCACCCTCGAGAATCTTTGCGAGCTTGCTCCCGAAGCGAGCAGCCTGCTGACCAATAAAAAGCCCATTTCGATAGGCTTCGAGGTCAAGGGCGGCCCGAGCGCGACCATCACCTTCGCAAACGGCAGATGCAGAATGGAGCAGGGCTGCACCAAGTGCGACGTTAAGCTCCCGTTCGCTTCCTGCGAAAAATTCAACGGCCTCATCGACGGCACCGTTACCCCCATCCCCTCAAAGGGTTTCCTTCACATAGGCTTCCTGCTCAAGGATTTCACCGCCCTTACCGACCTGCTCAATAAGTACATGAGACCCGAGCCGGCGGATCTTGAGGATCCCGATTTCTTCAGGATCAGCACCACTCTTATGCTCGACACCATAACCGTCGCCATCGCTCAGATAGGCAACAACGACGAAATAGGCAAGTTCTCCGCAGATCACATGGTCGACGGCGAGATCTCCTTCTCCATCAAGGACGGCCCCGCAACCACCATCAGAGTCAAGAACCACAGACTTCTCGGCATCAAAAAACGCTGCGAGAATCCCAGAGCCATCATGGAGTTTGAGTCCATCGAGCTTGCGAGAGACCTCTTTGACGGCAAGGTCAATGCGGTCGCCTGCATCGGCACCGGCGATATCGTCATGAAGGGCATGATCTCAATGCTCGACAACCTTAACAGGATCCTTGACAGAGTAGCTGTCTATTTAGCATAAGGAGGTTTGCGAAATGAGTTTCAAAATAAATAAATATGATAAAAGCACCGAGCTCTTTCAGAGAGCCGCTAAGGTAATCCCCTCCGGTCTTTACGGCCATCAGGGTCCCGCTGAGGGCTGCTGCATCCCCGTATCGGCATATCCCCTCTTCAGCCAGAAGGCTAAGGGCTCCTACTTCTGGGATGTCGACGGCAACAAATTCATCGACTATATGTGCGCTTACGGCCCCAACGTGCTCGGCTACAATGACCCCGATGTTGACGCCGCGGCTCTTGCACAGGCTAAGATAGAGAACTGCGTCACCGCACCCTCGACCAAGATCATCGAGTTTGCGGAGTGCCTTGTCGACACCGTCGCTTCGGCTGACTGGGCTTTCTTCGCAAAGAACGGCGGCGACACCACCACCGCAGCTATCATGACCGCCAGAGCAGCCACCCACAGGAAGAAGATAATCTTCGTCAACGGCTTCTATCACGGCGTCGCTCCCTGGTGCCAGAAGGTCGACTACCCCGGCGTTCTTCCCGAGGATGTCGCCAACAACCTCTATGTTGACTGGAACGATTTTGAAGGTCTCAAGAGAGTAGTTGAGGAGAACGAGGGCGAGATCGCAGCGTTCATCTCCACTCCCTACCTTCACGGCAATTTCATAGACAATGTCCTCCCCGCAGAGGGCTATTGGCAGAAGGTCCGCAAGCTCTGCACCGAGAAGGGCATCGTCCTTATCATCGACGACGTCAGAGCGGGCTTCCGTCTTGATATCGCAGGCTCCGACCACTTCTACGGCTTCGAGGCCGACCTTATCTGCTTCTGCAAGGCTCTTGCAAACGGCTGGAACGTCTCCGCACTCTGCGGTAAAGAGTGGCTCAAGAGCGCTATCAGCGGCCTTTCCTACACCGGCAGCTATTGGATGAGCGCGATCCCCTTCGCGGCAGGTCTCGCCTGTATCGAGAAGATGAAGAAGCTCGACACTCCCAAGATGTTCCGTGAGAACGGCCTCAAGCTGACTAACGGCCTCAAGGCTGCCGCCGAGAATAACGGTTTCCATCTCTCCGTATCCGGCGAGCCCGCCCTTTTCTACCTCATGCTCAAGGACGACGACTCCCTCATGCTCCATCAGGAGTGGATAGCCGAGATAGTCAAGAGAGGCGTATTCATGACCAACCATCACAACCACTTCATGAACGCATCCCTCACCGACGAGGATATCAAGCAGACCATAGACGTTGCGGAGGAAGCATTCCACGTTCTTCGCAAAAATCACCCCGAGCTCGGTTAATCAACCACGGAATACGGCGGCTCGACCGCTTAATGAAATATAAGCAAGGAGGAACATCATATGGCATTATCAAAGCAGGAATGGCTGGCTCTTGAGAAAAAGGCCTATGAGCTTCGTAACCTCTGCCTCGACACCACCTTCTGGGCGGGAAGCGCCCACATCGGCGGCGGCATGAGCGTTATGGATATGCTCACCATTCTTTACTACAAGTACATGAAGATCGACGTTGCAAACCCCAACTGGGAGGACAGAGACCGTCTTATCCTCAGTAAGGGTCACGCGGGCGTTGCTTACGCAAGCGTTCTCTGCGAGCTCGGCTTCAATGACAAAGAACAGCTCAAGACCTTCAACCTGACCAACTCCAAGATGGGTATCCATCTTGACTCCAACAAGGTCATCGGCGTTGACGCCTCCACCGGCTCACTCGGCCACGGCCTGCCCATCGCAGTCGGCACCGGCCTTGCGGCAAGAGTGCTCGGCAAGGACTATAAGACCTACTGCATCCTCGGCGACGGCGAGTGCGACGAAGGCTCCAACTGGGAGGCAGCCATGTCCGCAGCTCACTTTAAGGTAGATAATGTCATCTCCTTTGTCGACCGCAACAAGTGCATGATCGACGGCAGGACCGAGGACGTTATGTCCCTCGAGCCCTTCGCCGACAAATGGCGCGCATTCGGCTTCATCGTTAAGGAAGTGGACGGCCACAACTTCAACGAGCTCTCCGAGGCTATCGACTTCGCTCTTGAGAATAAGGGCGCTCCCGTCATGATCATCGCCGACACCATCAAGGGCGAAGGCATTGACTTCATGGAGGATAACTATCTCTGGCATTACGGTGCTATTGATGATGAAAAATATGCAAAGGCTAAGGAAAGCCTTGACAAACATTACGCTAAGCGTGTAGCTCGTGCAGAAAAGGAGGGCGTCTGATCATGGCAGGAGGAATGACCTATACCGCCGCTGAGTCCACTCAGTTTGCGACCGCTGAAATTTACGGCAAGGCTCTTTGTGAGCTTGGCGAAAAGCATCCCGAGGTAGTCGCTCTTACCGCCGACCTCGGCAAATCAACCAAGATCGGTCTGTTCGGCGAGAAATTCCCCGACAGATTCTTCAACGTCGGCATCGCTGAGCAGAATATGTTCGGCATGGCAGCCGGCATGGCAAAGGCAGGCCTTGTGCCCTTCCTTTCCACCTTCTCGGTATTCGCTTCTCTCAGAAGCGCCGACCAGCTCCACACCGACATCTGCTATCAGAATGTCAACGCTAAGATAATCGCTACCCATGCCGGCACTTCGTTCGGCCAGGCGGGCTCGACCCACCACGCTATCTGCGACCTCGCAGTTTGCCGCTCGATCCCGAACCTCACCGTTATCTGCCCCGCAGACGGCATCGAGACCTACAACGCAGTCCATGCTGCATATGATAATTTCGGCCCCTACTACATCCGTATAAACAGAGGCTTCGACAGAGTTCTCTATGAGGATTCCGATTACGGCTTCGAGGTCGGCAAGGCAGTCACCGTTCATGAGGGCTCCGACCTTACCATCATCGCTTGCGGCTCCTGCGTGTTCCAGGCTGTCCAGGCTGCCAAGTTCCTTGAGAGCGCGGACGGCCTGAAGATCAGAGTGCTCAATATGCACACCATCAAGCCCATCGACAAGGAAGCCATCATCAAGGCGGTCATGGATACCCGCCGCATAATCACCGTTGAGGATCACAACGTCATCGGCGGTCTCGGCAGCGCAGTCGCCGAGGTCATCGTTGAGGCCGGCAAGGGCTGCGCCTTCAAGCAGCTCGGCATCCCCGACAAGTTCGCCCCCATCGGTCTGCACGAGGATATCATGTCCATGCTCGGCATTGACCAGAACGGCATAGTCGAGTCCGTCCGTGAAGTCATGGGCAAGGACTTCGAGCTTGACGACGACTGGGACGACGAGGCGTGATGCGCCTTTCGACAAATTGCAGAAAGGATTGATATATATGGCTTCAAGAGAAGATATATTAACTAATAAAGTTTTCCTTTGTGCGGTTCTGCCCCTCATCAAGACCATCGCTATGGATGACCCCAAGCTCGCTAAGAAGTTTGAGCACGCTCACGCCGTCATCCAGGTCAGCGCCAAGGATCCCGACGCTCCCGCAGGCAAGTACGCGACCCATTTCGTCGTCAACAGCGGCGAGTGGCTCTGCCACACCGACAAGGTCGCCGACAATGCTCATATCGAGCTTTGCTTCAAGAGCGTAGAGGCTATGAACGCATTCTTTAAAGGAAATATCGGCCCCGCTACCCTGCCCTCAATGAAGGGCGTGGCAAAGAAGCCCGCCGTCTTTGCAGCATTCATGATGACGCTGCTCAAGATGTCCTCGCTTCTCACCGCCAAGGAGCCGCCGCAGGATGAGGACGCAAAGAAGCTGCTTGTCAAGTGCTACTTCTATCTGCTCTCGAGCGGCATCAGCACGCTCAACAAGCAGGGTCACGAGGATATCCACAATTGGGCGCTCAAGAGCCCCGACAGAGTCTATGCATGGGCAGTTGACGGCTACCCCGAGATCTCGGCTTATATCCGTATCAAGGCGGGCAAGTCAAAGGCAGGCAGAGGCGTTTATAAGCGCGCTCTTCCCTTCTTCACCATGAGATTCGACTCGCTCGACAGTGCTCTCGGCATCCTCATGGGCACCGCGGATATGCTTGACTACACCAAGGACAGCAAGCTCATCATGGACGGCGCACCCGAATTCGGCGCGCAGATCGGTACTTACATGATGACCGTCGCGGGCTACGCACAGTAAAATATGCTTTTTATGCCGCATTCCTTTCGGAATGCGGCATTTTTTGCGTCCATGCGCCGAATACGGCAAAGAAAATTTTCTCAAACTCTTGTATTTCCGTTCAAAATTATCTATAATGTTTTCATAATAGGATAGTGGGGTATTATGACCTTTCCGAGGCGATACCCGATAAGGAAAGGAATGATAAAATGTCCGTTCAGGCAGTCAGAGAATACCTCGCCCGCTTCGGCGTTGACGGCAGAATTCAGGAGTTCACCGAGTCCTCCGCTACGGTCGAGCTGGCGGCGGCAGTGGTTGGCGTTATCCCCGCGAGGATAGCCAAAACCCTCTCGTTTAAGGACGGTGCCGGCGCAATGCTCGTGGTCGCCGCAGGCGACGCCAAGGTGGATAACCGCAAATTCAAGGATACCTTCGGCTTCAAGGCAAAAATGCTCTCCTCCGGGGATGAGCTGGAGCTTGTCGGGCACCCCGTCGGCGGTGTTTGCCCCTTTGCGCTCAAGAGCGGCGTGAGGGTCTATCTCGACACTTCGCTTCAGCGGTTCGACACCGTTTTCCCCGCAGCGGGCAGCTCGAGCAGCGCGGTCGAGCTGAGCTGCGACGAGCTTTTTGAATGCTCCGGGGCGGAGAAATGGGTCGATGTATGCAAATTGCCTGAAGCATAAACCAAATTCGTAACTTTTCGGTCATATTTTATTAATGCAACCCGGCGTATTATATTATATAATATTCAATGGTGGTTCAAGGAGGATTATATGAGCGCAAAACACGTTATATCTTACGATATCGGCACTACCGGAGTCAAAACCTGTCTTTTTGAGATCGACGATACGATAACCCTCAAAAGTGCGGCAATGGAGGGCTACAATCTCTATATTCTGCCCGACGGCGGCGCAGAGCAGGATCCCGACGAATGGTGGAGCGCCATTTGTTCCACGACCGCGACCATATTTGAGAACTGCAAGGACATAACCCCCGACATGGTCGACGGCATTTCGTTCTGCTCACAGATGCAGGGCCTCGTGCTTGTCGATAAAGAGGGCAAGCCCGTCCACAGAGCGTTCAGCTACATGGATCAGAGGGCGAGGAAGCAGCTCAAGGAGGGCATGGCGAACGGGATCCAGATAGCCGGCGCCAACATTACAAAGCTTATCCCCTCGCTCATAATCACCGGCGCAGTCTCCGCCAGCGTCAAGGACCCCGTCTGGAAATATCGCTGGCTCAGGGACAATGAACCCGAGAATTTCAAGAGAGTCTATAAATGGCTCGATGTCAAGGAATACATAATCAGCCGCATGACGGGCAAATTCGTCATGACGAGGGATTCCGCATTCGGCACCCTGCTCTATGATATCCGCAAGGGTCACGAATGCTGGAGTCCGAAGATCTGCAAGCTGCTCGACGTTGATCCCGCTCACCTTGCCGAGATAGTGGACTGCACGGCGAACGTCGGCGGCCTGACCGCAAAGGCGGCTAAGGAGCTGGGTCTTAAAGAAGGCACCCCCGTATTCGGCGGCGGCGGCGACGCCTCGCTCATAGGCGTGGGCGCAGGCAGCGTAGGCCTCGGCGAAACTCACATCTACTCCGGCACCTCAGGCTGGGTCTCGACCGTCGTTGACAAGAGCGTCGTTGACGCTTCCGCGATGATAGCCGCCATCACCGGCGCTCAAAAGGATAAATTCAATTATTTTGCCGAGCTGGAAACAGCGGGCAAATGCCTCGAGTGGGTCAAGGATCACCTTGCCCTCGACGAGATCGGCATCTTCCTGCAAAAGACTCACGTCGCGGAATCCAAAGAGTCGGTCTACACCAGCCTTTACGATTACCTCTCAAAGATAATCGACGAGACCCCGGCAGGCAGCGGCGGAGTTATCTTCACCCCGTGGCTTCACGGCAATCGCTGCCCGTTTGAGGATCCGAACGCCAGAGGAATGTTCTTCAACGTCAGCCTCGAAACAGGCAAAACCGAGCTCATCCGCTCCGTTATCGAGGGCGTTTGTATGCATCTTCGCTGGTTCCTCGAAACACAGGATAAGAAGATAAAGACCTCTCAGACCGTTCGCTTCGTCGGCGGCGGCGCCCTCTCGGACGTCACCTGCCAGATCCTTGCCGATATCACGGGCAGGACTGTTGAGACGGTCGACAGCCCGCAGAATGTCGGCGCAGTCGGCGCGGCGGTCATAATGGCGGTCGGCCTCGGCGTTATAGGCGACGTTTCCGAGGCGAAGAGGCTTATCCCCGCCAAAAAGACCTTCACCCCCAACACTGCAAATAAAGACATCTACGACCGCAACTATGCAGTCTATAAGATGCTTTACAATAATAACAAAAACGCTTTCAAAGCCCTGAACGGCTGAGACGGCTCAAAGAAAGGATCGGAGAAATGAAAAAGTATTTTGCTCTCATCAGCGTTATCGTGATCCTCACCTGCTTCACCGCCTGCAAGCCCAAGCTCAAGGACGGTGTGCTCGTCACCGACGCGGCCGGCAAGGGCTACGCCGCAGTCACTCAGGAGGGCGGCGGAGCTGCCCGTGACGACGCGGGCAACCTCGTGGTGCTCGTCACCGACAAAAACGGCAAAAACGTCAAGGGCGATAACGGCGAATACCAGACCGACGCCATCGCGCTCGACCATGCGGTCGTCATCGGCAACCGCATTGAATGCCCCAACTACTCGATAGCTATCCCGAGCGGCTGGAGCGACAGCATGAGCTACAGCGACCTCATCCTCAAGAAGGATAACTCCGAGGATCAGATAAAGCTCATGAGCTCAAGCGGCAAGAAGCTCTCCGCGGTAATGCAGGATACCTCAAAGCTCATCGACGCTGTCAAGTCAAAGTTCAGCGACTGCGTATACACCAATAAGCAGATCACCGTCAACGGCGGCGAGGCCACGCTTATCTCGGTATATGTACCCAACAACAGCTCAGGCACCGCCACTTACATCGGCTATATCTTCTATGAGCATGGCGGCACGGTCTACACCTGCATGATAACCTCAGACAGCGACATGGGCGCACGCCTCGACGAAGTGATTGCCATACTTGACACTATCGAATACAGATAATTATTCCGGAGGAGAAAAGATATGTTATTTACACAGGATATCGGCATAGATTTAGGCACGGCGAACACCCTCGTATTCGCAAGAGGCAAGGGCATCGTCATCAGAGAGCCGTCGGTCGTTGCGGTCGATCAGAAGAGCAACCCGCCCAGAGTGGTCGCCGTCGGCACCGAGGCAAAGGAAATGATAGGCAGAACTCCCGGCTCGATCATCGCGGTGCGCCCCCTCAAGGACGGCGTTATAGCGGATTTCGAAATAACCGCAGAGATGATAGAATCCTTCATCAAGCGCACCACCAAGCGCAGACCCTTCTCAAGGATCAGAGTGCTCATCTGCATCCCCTCGGGCGTCACCGAAGTTGAGCGCAAGGCTGTCCACGACGCCGCAAAGAGCGCAGGCGCCAACTACATCAGCCTTATCGAGGAGCCCATGGCAGCGGCTATCGGCGCGGGTCTCCCCGTCAGCGAAGCGACCGGCAGCATGGTCGTCGATATCGGCGGCGGCACCTCCGAAGTGGCTGTTATATCGCTTGGCGGCGTTGTCACGGCGAATTCCTGCCGTGTTGCGGGTGACAATTTTGATGAGTCCATCATCTCCTACATCAAGAAGAAATATAACCTCCTTATCGGTGAGAGAACCGCTGAGGATATCAAGATAAAGATCGGCTCCGCCTTCCCCTATGACGGCGAGGGCACGATGAATATCAAGGGCAGAAACCTCATGGACGGCCTGCCGAAGAATGTTGATGTCACCTCCGAGGAGATAAGGGAGGCAATGTCCGACCCCGTATCCCAGATAGTTGACGCCGTTAAGTCCACGCTTGAAAAGACTCCCCCCGAGCTTGCCGCCGATATCATCGACCACGGCATCATGCTCACGGGCGGCGGCGCTCTGCTCAGAGGCCTCGACAGGCTCATCTCCGCGGAGACCAAGATCCCCGTCCTCGTGGCGGAGAATCCCCTCGATTGCGTTGTTGACGGCACGGGCATCTGCCTTGATAACGACAACCTCAACGTGATCAGCAATAAGAAGTACATCTAAGTATCTAATCGGATTAAGGAGCTATATTGATGATTCGCTTTTTGAAGAGCACGGCATTTAAAATATTCGCAGGTGTCGTCGCCGCATTGCTTGTGGGGTCGATATTTGCCGTCGCCTCAAGAAGCGGCTCATCACCGCTCACGAGCGTTACGAGCGTAGTATTCGGCCCCGTTTCACGCCTTGCGTCCTATGTGGCGTCCGAGGTGTCGAAGCTGCCGATATCGTTCCGCTCAAGCTCCACCCTCTCCAAGGAGATAACCGACCTTGAGGAGCAGGTGGATTCGCTCAGAGAGCAGCTCGTCGACTACGAGCAGGCAAAGTATAAGAATGAATTCTATCAGGAATTCCTCGGGCTTAAAGAGGAGCACAGCGACTATGTGTTCGCCGAGGCAGCCGTTATCGGCAGGGACGCTGCAGGCAGATTCGGCACGGTGACCCTCAACAAAGGCTCGATAAACGATATCAGGGTCAACGACCCTGTTATCTACGGCGAATATCTTGTCGGCGTGGTCGCCTCGGTCACCCCCACGCAGTGCACCGTTAATACCATTCTGAATCCGAATGTCAATGTCAGCGCCTATGAGGTCAGGACGAGGGATCTCGGCTTCGTGACCTCGACCGTCGGGCTTGCCGAGCAGGGGCGCTGCCATATGCCCGGTCTTCCCTCCTCCACCTCCGTCACGGCGGGCGGCATCGTCTGCACCTCGGGCGTTGGCGGCATTTTCCCGAGGGATCTTATAATCGGCACTATAGTTGACGTCGTGGACGGCACGGTGGATATCTCCGCCAGCGCCGTTATCGAGCCGGGCATTGATATCTCAAAGCTCACCGACGTCTTTATCATCACTTCATTTGACGGTCAGGCGCAGTGATGCGCCGCCGTCCCCGCTTTTTTATATGACTATTGAAGCTCAACGCAAAAAGTTGATAATCCGCAGGGTTATACTCGCCCTGATAATATTAACGCTGTCAGTTATGCAAAATACCGACGGCTTTTTTCCGCAGATATTCGGCGTGCGCGCGCTGCTGCTGATACCAGCCGTGGTGTGCGCGGCGATGTTTGAGCGCGACATAGTCGGGATGCTTTTCGGGCTTTTTGCGGGTATGCTGTGGGATATCACGGCCTCCGGCAACAATTTCAACGCCCTCTACCTGCTGGCGGTCGGCTTTATCTGCGGCACGCTCATCAACACCGTGATGCGCAACAACGTGGTCACGGCGTCCCTCCTCTCGGTGGGATTCATCATCATCTACAGCCTCGGCTATTGGCTGTTTCACTATGTATTCGCTTCGATCGACGGGGCGGCTCACGTGCTCGTGCGCTACTATCTCCCCGGCATCCTCTACACGGCTATATTAGTGCCGATAATCTTTATCATCGTGCGAGCCGTGGAGAAAAAATACTCAATTGAGCAATAATCAAAGGAGGTGCAGATATGCACGCAAAAATGACTCGCGGCAGGCAGATAGCGGCTGTCTGCGTTATCCTTTTTTTCTTTATGGTGTTTGCCGTTGACCTTATCAATCTTCAGATCGTCAAGGGCGACGAATACGACGCCGCCAGCTCCGCAGTCTCCGCCAAGACGGCTCCCATCTCCGCCGCAAGGGGCGAGATAGTCGACTGCGACGGCAAGCCCCTCGTCTACAACAGTCAGGGCTATTCTATAGTCTTTGACTACGCATATTTCCCTCCCGCCTCCGAGCAGGAGACTCGCAACGAGATAATCCTCAGCCTCATCAAGCTCTTTGAGAGCAAGGGGCTTGAATGGATAGATAACCTGCCGCTCGTTTTTGACGCGGACGGCAATATCGCTTTTAAGGAGGACAGTGACGCCCTCATCAAGGAGATGAAGAGCGCCGATATGCTGAACCTCAACGAATACGCCTCGGCACAAAACTGCTTTGACGCCCTTGTCAGCAGGTACAAGCTCTCGGCTTACTCCGAGCAGGATGCCCGCAAGATAGCCTCCGTCTGCTACGAGATGAAACGCATATATTTCAGCATCAGCACGCCTTACACCTTCGCCGCGGACGTGCCCGACGACGTGGTGTCACTTATCAAGGAAAACAGCGGCTTCTATAAGGGCGTTGACGTTGAGGTCATCCCCGTGCGGCAGTATACCGACGGCACTATAGCCCCGCATATCCTCGGCAGGGTCGGCGCTATCGACGCCGAGGAATACCGGGAGAAAAAGGCCGACGGCTATAAAATGACCGATATGATAGGCAAGAGCGGCATCGAGGCCGCCCTGGAGGAATATCTCAAGGGTACTGACGGCGAAAAGACCGTCTACACCGACAACGACGGCAATAAGCACACCGAGGTGACCATCGAGCCGCAGCACGGCAACACCGTGGTGCTCACCATTAACTCGGGGCTTCAAAAGGTCGCTCAGGATGCGCTGCAAAAGGCTTTGCAGGATTATTCGGGCAAAAAGGGCAATGTCGTGCCCGACGCAGGCGCAGTTGTAGTGCTCAGCTGCAAGGATTCCTCTATCCTCGCCTCGGCCACTTACCCGACCTACGATATCTCGACCTACGCCGATAATGCGGAGGCTCTCAACAAGGCCTCCGGCGCCCCGCTTTGGAACAGAGCGCTGCTCTCGACCTACGCCACAGGCTCCACGATGAAGCCCTCGGTCGCAGTCGCCGCCCTCGAGGAGGGTATAATCGACGAAACGACCACCGTCTACTGCTCCGGCTCATATGAATACCTCGGCCAGCACTTCAAGTGCGAGCAGCATCATATAACCCGCTTTGTCAACGTCGTCAACGCAATCAACGAATCCTGCAACACCTTCTTCTATGAGGTCGGCAGGATGCTCGGCATTGAGAAGATGAACGAATACAGGACTCTGTTCGGTCTCGGCTCAAAGACCGGCTGCGAGCTGGGCGAAGCGACGGGAGTGCTCGACAGCCCCGAATACAGGGCATCGATCAATCAAAAGTGGCTGCCCGGCTACACCGTCCAGTCCGCAATAGGTCAGGCGGGCAACCTTTTCTCCCCCATCCAGCTTGCGAATTACTGCGCCACGATAGCGAACGGCGGCACGAGATACAAAACTCACTTCGTTAAGAGCATCAAGAGCCACGATTATTCGCAGACCGTGCTCGAGACCGAGCCTGAGGTAGTCTGCGAGACGGGTATTTCTCAGAAAACTCTTGATATTGTAAAGAGCGGTATGCTCAAGGTCGGCACGGTCGGCTACTGTAAGGAATACTTCAAAAATCTCCCCGTAAAGGTCGCTGCAAAGACGGGTACTTCTCAGGAATACCGTCAGATAGGCGGCGACTCCGTCAAGATAAACAACGGCTTCCTCATCGCCTTTGCCCCTTATGAGAACCCCGAGATAGCGGTCGCGGTGGTCGGCGAGGGCATGACCTCGGGCGTATTCGTCGCCCCCGTCGTCGCTGCGGTAGTCGATTATTATTTCGGCCAGAGCGGCTCAACAGAAGCGGCTCAGCCCGAAAACTCACTTCTCCCCTGATTTTATTTGAAAGGAGCGCTCACTGTGGCTGAAATCATCCTCGTTGCCTCCGGCAAAGGCGGCTCGGGCAAATCGACCTTCACCGTCGGCGTTTCAAAGGCTCTCGCCTCCTGCGGCAAAAGAGTGCTTGCGATAGACTGCGATATCGGCCTGCGCTCGCTCGACCTGCTGCTCGGCGTCTCCGAGAGCGTGGTGTTTGACTGGGGCGATCTGCTCGAGGGCAGGTGCTCCGCCGAGCAGGCGCTCATCAAGGGCAGCGTTGACCTGCTCGCCGCTCCCCGCGCCTACGGCGACGTCTTCACCGACGAGGGCTTTCGTCAAATGGTCGCGGGCTTTGATAATAACTACGATTTCATCTTCCTCGACTCCCCCGCGGGCATCGACAGGGGCTTCACCCTCGCCGCAAGCGGCGCAAGGTGCGCCGTGGTGGTCACAACGCCCGACAGCGTCTGCGTCAGGAGCTGCAACCGCGCCTTCTGCGAGCTGGACAGGCTCGGCATAGCCGACGTGCGCCTTATCATAAATATGTTTGAGGTCAAGCCCGTCTGCAAGCGCAGGCTGCTTAACATAGACCAATGCATCGACGAGACGGGAGTTCAGCTCCTCGGCATAGTCCCGAGGGATATAAGCCTCGGCTTCTGCTCCGTTACGGGCGACGCCCCCGGCGAATTTTCGCCCTCAACGCTCGCATTTCAGCGCATTGCGAAGCGCCTTTGCGGGCAAAAAGCCCCGCTCATCTGCGAATGAAAGGTTAAAACCATGGAGAATTCAACCATCGCCGCCGTTGCGACCCCGAATGCGCCCGGCGGCATAGGAATAGTCAGAATATCGGGCAGCCGAGCCATTGAGACGGCTGCCGCTGTTTTTACGCCCATCGGCGGTGAGCCGCTGACCGAATGCAAGGGCTATCACGCCCGATTCGGCACGGTCCACGACGGCGAAGAGCGGCTCGACGAGGCCGTATGCCTCGTTTTCAGAGCGCCGAGAAGCTACACGGGCGAGGATGTGGTCGAAATTTCGTGCCACGGCGGCATTTATATCACGAAACGAGTGCTGCGAGCCGTGCTGAACGCAGGCGCAGTTCCCGCCGAGGCGGGCGAATTCACAAAAAAAGATTTTCTTAACGGCAAAATAGATCTTGCGGGCAGCGAGAGCGTCATGGCGCTCATCAGCGCCTCGGGCAAGCAGGCGGCGAGCGCCGCTCTGAACACCCTTGAGGGCAGGCTGAGCGGCGAGATACGCTCCTGCGCCGACAAGCTCACCGCCGTTTGCGCCTCACTCGCCGCATGGGTCGATTACCCCGACGACGATATCGAGGAGATAGGCGGCGGAGAAATGCTCCCCGTTTTCAAGGATGTCAAGGCCGCTCTTGAAGCGATAGTGCGCCGCTATGACTGCGGCAGGGCGGTAACGGACGGAGTTGACGCCGTTATCGTCGGCAAGCCGAACGTCGGCAAATCAACACTGATGAATATGCTCTCCGGCTTCGAGCGCTCGATAGTAACCGACGTTGCGGGCACCACCCGCGACGTGGTCGAGGAGCGGATAATCCTCGGCGACATCCTGCTCAGGGTCGCCGACACCGCGGGAATACACGACACTGAGAATAAAATCGAGAATATCGGCGTTGACCTCGCCAAGCGCCGCCTTGAGCGGGCGGAGCTGGTGCTCGCCGTATTCGACGGCAGCTCCCCCCTCACCGAGGAGGACGCCGAGATAATCGCCTGCTGCCGTGACAAGCGCAGGGTGGCGGTGCTCAACAAGGCCGACCTACCCCCGCAGGCGGATATCGACCTCATCCGCAGTGAATTCCCCGAGACGGTGGTGCTCAGCGCCTCTCAGGGCAGCGGAGCGGAGGAGCTTGAAAAGTCGGTCGCGCGGGTGCTCTCGACCGACGCCTTTGACCCAAACGCCGCCTGCCTGACGAGCGAAAGGCAGCGAAGCTGCTGCGTGAGAGCTATTGACGACTTGAGCCAGGCCGTCGCCGCCCTTGAGAGCGGCGTGACCCTCGACGCCGTGAATGTCTGCGCAGAGTGCGCCGTCGGCTCGCTGCTGGAGCTGACGGGCGAAAAAGCCACCGACGCCGTGGTCGACGAGGTCTTCTCCCGCTTCTGCGTGGGTAAATAGTAAATTTTGGTCAATACTATAAAGGACGGTGCGCCGTTTGGCATACCGCCCTTTTTGCATCTTGATTTTTCTGACGATATCTGTTAAAATGGTAAAAAATTCTTGAGGAGGATAACAAATGAAGAAACCCCTTTCAAGGGCGCTTGCCCTGCTTTTTGCGGCAATTTTAGCTTTCTCCTGCATTCTCCCCTGCACCGCCGCTTTTATTGATGATGATATCGCTCTGCTTGCCGAGAGCGGCGACGGCGAATCTGTCGACCCTGAGAACCCGGAAACCCCCGATCAGCCTAAGCCCCCCGCCGCCGAGCCGAAGCTCGAGGTCACCTCTGAGAGCCTCTCGGTATTTGTCGGCAAGAAGCTCCAGCTCACCGCGACCGTCACCGGCGTTGACGCGCAGCCTAAGATCGAGTGGTACACCATGGACGGCAACATCGCCTCAGTCGACCAAAACGGCCTTGTCTCCACAAAAAAGACCGGCAGAGTTGAGATAGTCGCTAAGACCACCGTCAACGGCAAGGAGCTGAGCGACGGCTTCATCGTGAACGTCGTCACCCGCAGCAATCCCGTCAAGAATCTGCTTGAAAAGAAGCAGGTGCTCAGCTACAAATACAGCTACACCGACGACTACTACTACACCAACGATAAGAACTGCTGGCAGCATAACTTCGGCTTCGCCAAATTCTACGACATCGTCGCCCCCTATGTGCTGCTCGAATACGACTATGTCAGAGTTTATTTCACCTATGACAACAAAGATTGGATGATCCAGATGTGGAAGGGTCAGTACGGTCTGCTCTTCTTCGGCAGCGAAATGGGCATCTACCGCAAGGATTCCTCCGACAAGGCACCCGGCCTCTTCACCTTCTACGGCTGCCCGAATGAGGACGAATGGATAAAGATGGAGATGACCCTCTATCACGACGAAACGGGCAACGGCAACTATGTGCGCCAGCTCACAAGAGACTACGGCGACTATTGGTGGTGCACCGGCTTCAAGCCCGGCCACCTGCGCCGCGAAGAGCCCGCCAAGGAGCTTAGAATGACCGGCCGCCTCACTCTCAAGAATCAGGAAATGACCGATCTCTTCATCGAGGGTCTCAAGAAATGCGGCTTTAAGCAGACCGAAAATGCCGAAAAGATAGGTCTTGATCAGTTCCACGTGGACGGCACGGATATCCGCCTTTGCTGGCAGAATATCTCCGACGCCGAGAACACCATGCCCATCAAGATAACCGCGGGCGCAATGATAGCGGTCAGCATCCTCTCCTTCTTCCTGCTCATCATGGTGATGTTCGGCATGTTTGCAATGCTTGCGTTCATCTTCTTCATCTGATAAACAACCGATAAAAATACGGAGCTATGACTTTCGCCATAGCTCCGTTTTGCTGTTTATTGATTATTTGTAAAGCGGGCCGTAGTTCTCGCAGGCTCTGAAATCAGCGCCCTCGAGATCCTTGGTGCCGAATGCGCCCCAGCAAGCGGGACGGAATATCTTCTCCTCGGGCACGTTGTGCATTGCGACGGGTATTCTCAGCATGGAAGCCATGGTGATGATATCCGCGCCGATGTGGCCGTAGGAGATAGCGCCGTGGTTTGCGCCCCAGTTATTCATCATGTCGTATGCCGACTTGAATGCAAGGGAGCTGCCGTCGCATCTGGGAGCGAACCAGGTGCAGGGCCAGGTGTAGTCGGTTCTCTTCCAGAGAATGTCGGAGACCTCGTCGGGCAGGTTGACAGTCCAGCCCTCTGCTATCTGAAGAACGGGGCCGAGGCCCTTGACGATATTGAGACGGATCATCGTAGCGGGCATCTGAGCTCTGGTCAGGAAGCGGGAGGAGAATCCGCCGCCTCTGAAGTAGCCGTTATCCGCTGCGTTCCAGGTGGTGGCGGCAAGCATCTTCTCGATGTCGCCGTCGGTCACGTCATACCAGGGCTTGATAACGCCGTTGCCGTCTGCGTCCTTGACCTCGCCGCAAGCGTCGAGGCAGCAAGCGCCGGAATTGATCAGGTGGATAAATCCGCCCGCATCCTTTGCAACGCCCTCGATATCATAGCCGGTGACTCTCTTGACGGAGTCCGCGCTCCAATAGGTGCGCACGTCGGCGAACATCTGAGGCCTGTTGGTGAGCAGCTTCATAAAGAGCATACCGATGCCGTTGAGGGTATCGTTCTCGGTGGCGAGGACATAAGGCTCTCTTGCGCCGTTCCAGTCAAACGAAGTGTTGAGCATAGCCTCGGCAAAGTCGGCGTTGGGATAGAAATCCGTCCACTGACGCTGACCCTGGAAGCCCGCGACGATGGCGTTGTGGCCGACCATCTCCTCCTCACGACCCTCGGGCAGCTTGCTGTTGCCGTTCATGAGATCCTTGATGATGCACATCATCTTGACGGTGAATTCCCAATCCTTTTCCTTCTGCTCGTCGCTCTTTCTGACGAATTCGGGGTTCTTGTCGAAGCCCTCTTTGCACTTCTCCTTAGTCCACTTGAGCGCCTTTTGGAATTCCTCCTCGTCATAGATGCCCTCGGTCATCCTGCGGATGATCTCGACCTCGTCGACGGACTCAACTCTCATGCCGAGGTATTCCTCGATGAACTCAGGGTTGATGGTGGAGCCTGCGATGCCCATACAGATGGAGCCTATCTGGAGATAGGATTTGCCTCTCATCGTGGCGGCGGCGACAGCGGCTCTGGCGAAGCGGAGCAGCTTCTCCTTAACGTCGGCGGGCATATTCATGTCGTCGGCGTCAAGCACGTCCTTGCCGTAGATGCCGAATGCGGGCAGACCCTTCTGAGCGTGGGCCGCAAGCACGCTTGCAAGATAAACGGCGCCGGGTCTCTCGGTAGCGTTGAAGCCCCAAACGCCCTTGATGGTGTTCTTATCCATATCCATCGTCTCGGAGCCGTAGCACCAGCAGGGAGTGACGGAAAGAGTGATATCCACGCCCTCTTTTTTGAACTGAGCGGCGCAGGCGGCTGCCTCGGCAACTCTGCCGATGGTGGTGTCGGAGATAACGACCTTGACGGGCTCGCCGTTTGAGTATCTGATATTCTCCTCAAAGAGCTTCTTGGCCGCAAGAGCCATGCCCATGGTCTGCTCCTCGAGCGACTGACGAACACCCAGAGGGCCTCTCCTCGCATCAATGATGGGGCGAATGCCTATCACAGGGTAATCGCCGATAAGTCTGCTTTTTGCCATGATTTTTTCTTCCTTTCTGTGTATTGTAGGGTTAGTTTATTTTTTTACTTAATAGCGTTCCTCACGCCTCCCTCGTCAGAGGGAGCCGAGAAACTATTCGGCAATGATCTGATTTACAACGCTGTCGATGTGATCGCATATTTCCGCAAAATTATCGTCTATTTCATTATTGGGAATACGCAAAACAATCAGGTTCAAGTTTTCAAGCCGCTCCGTGCGAATCCTGTCATTAATTGCTTCGTTTCTATTATAGTGCTGCGAACCGTCAAGTTCAATAACAAGTCCCGTTTTTGCGAAGTGTTTTTGCCAAAGGAATATTTGATTTGCTGTACGGTCTCATATCTGCACACTCCTCGGCAAACCATTCTCTTTTCGGCTTTTTCTCACTTCACAACCTTTAAGAATCTCTCATAGGCGGTCGACCATGAGGCGGGATCATGGGGGAGATATTCGGCGGTGTTTTCGCTGTTGCGGACTATGCGCCTTGCCTCGGCGATGCTGTCGATCGCGCCGCCGGCGATGAGCTGCACGGCGATATTGCCGAGCACGGTCGCCTCGATGGGGCCTGCGACGACCTTGCGGTCACAGGAGGATGCGGTCATCGAGCAGAGCAGCGTATCCTTGACGCCGCCGCCGATAACATGTATGGCGGGGTAGGTCTTGCCCGTGCAGTCCTCGAGCTTCTCAAGGGTCAGGCGATACTTCATTGCAAGGCTCTCATAGATGCAACGCATTATCTCTCCCACGCTCTCGGGTACGGGCTGGCCTGTCTTACGGCAGAATTCCCTTACCCTGCCCGGGATATCGCCGTGCGGGACGAATTCGGGGGCGTCGGGGTCGATGAAGCACTTGAAAGGCTCCGCGGCGAGGGCGAGCTTCTCAAGGTCGGCGTAGGAATAATCGCTGCCGTTTCTGTTCCAATGGCGGCGGCTCTCCTGAATGAGCCACAGCCCGATTATATTCTTGAGGAAGCCGACGCTGCCGCCGTAGCCGCCCTCGTTGGTGACGTTCATGGCGAGCGACTTCTCGTTGACTATCGGGGCTTCAAGCTCCGTGCCGAAGAGCGACCATGTGCCGCTCGAGAGGAAGGCGAAGTCGCCGCTCTCGCAAGGGACAGCGGTTATCGCGCTCTGAGTATCGTGGCCGCAGACGCTGATGACCTTGGCGGCGGGCACTCCGCACTCGTCGCAGATATCCTCGCGCAGCGTGCCGAGCACCGAGCCGGAGGGCTTGATGTCGCACAGCAGGCGTGACGGAATGCCGAGCCTGTCGAGCAGACCCGTTGCCCACGTCTTGGTGCCGATATCCACCATCTGCGAGGTCGTGGCTATCGAATATTCGGTGGTCATATTGCCCGTGAGCATATAACCGAAAAGGTCGGGCATAAAGAGCAGCCTATCCGCCCTTTCAAGGATATGCGGGCGGTATTTTTTGAGCGCATAGAGCTGATAAACGGTGTTAAGCTCCATGAACTGAATGCCCGTGGTGCGGTAGAATTCATCATTCGGCACGATCGCGGCGCATTCCTCGATAAGCCCCTTGGTGCGCTCGTCGCGGTAATGCACGGGGTTCTCGAGCAGGCAGCCGAATTCGTCGATAAGGCCGAAATCAACGCCCCATGTGTCGATCCCTATGCTGTCGAAGGAGCCGAGCTGCTTCGCCTTGACGATGCCCTGCTTTATCTCGTGGAAGAGGCGCAGCACATCCCAATAGACCGTGCCGCCGACCCTGACGGGGTCGTTGGAGAAGCGGTGGACTTCATTCAGCGTTATCTTTTCGCCGTCAAACGAGCCGACTATGGCTCGGCCGCTCGACGCGCCGAAATCTATCGCAAGAACTCTCTTTTCACTCATTGAATAACAACGCCCTTTTTAAGAATAATGTTGGCATATATCGCGGTTTCGCCCGTGGCGACGACGGCATATGCCTTCTTTGCGCGCTCATAAAAAGCGAATCTCTCTACCAGCTCAAACTCCTTGTCGCCCTCGTTGGCGGTGACGGTGGCTTTGTATGCCGACCATATCGGCGGGCAGTTGTCGGGGTCGCCGTTATCCATCAGGGCAACGGGGGCCTCAACATAGGTATCGAGCGGCATGAGCTTGAGGATAGCGTCGAGGATCTCGTCAACGCCGTGGCCGTCAAGGCGCACAAGGCGCTGAGCTATCGAAGCGGCGGGGAAATTGCCGTCGCCGATAACTATCTCGTCGCCGTGACCCATCTCCATAAGGATCTTGAGCAACTCGGGGGAAATGATAGGTTGAATGTTTTTAAGCATATTTTATTTTCCTTTCTGAGATTATATAGTTGAGTACATACCGTACATTTTGCTGTAAACTCCGCCTTTTTTCATCAGCTCGTCGTGCGTGCCCTTCTCGGCTACGCCGTCCTCTGTGAGCACGACTATCTCGTCGGCGTTGCGCACCGTAGTGAGCCTGTGGGCGATGGTGAGGGTAGTCCTGCCCTCGGCAAGGCGCTCGAGCGACTGCTGCACGAGCCTCTCGCTCTCATTATCGAGCGCCGAGGTCGCTTCGTCAAGCAGCAGCACGGGCGGATTCTTGAGAAACACCCTTGCTATTGATATCCTCTGCTTCTGACCGCCGGAGAGCTTCAGGCCGCGCTCGCCGATATATGTATCGTAGCCGTTCGGCAGTGCGCTGATGAAGTCGTGCGCCCCCGCCTGCCTACAAGCGGTTATCATCTCCTCCTCGGTAGCGTCGGGCTTGCCGTAGATGAGGTTATCCCTTATCGTGCCCGAGAAGAGGTAGACATCCTGCGCCACAACGCCGATATTCTTCCGCAGCGAATGGAGAGTGATATCCTTGATATTCATGCCGTCAAGCAGTATCTCGCCGCTGTCCGGCTCATAAAATCTCGGTATGAGGTTGCAAAGCGTGGTCTTGCCGCCGCCGGAGGGGCCGACAAGCGCCAGATTCTCGCCCGCCTTCAGATGCAGGTCAAGCCCGCTGAGTATCTTTTTCTCGCCCTTGACATAGCTGAAGGTGACGTCTCTGAACTCGATATCGCCCTTTGCTTTGCCTATCTCGACCGCGTTCTCGCTGTCGGTGATGTCGGGCTGCACATCCATTATCTCACGGAAGCGCTCGATGCCCGTAATGCCTCGGCTGAACTGCTCGCTGAAATCAACTATTGTCCTTATCGAGCCGAGCAAGGTCGAGACGAGCAGCAGGCTTGCGGCGAAGTCACCGGGAGTTATCTCGCCGAGGTGCATGAAGTATGCGCCGACGCCGACCACGACGATATACATGATGCCGTCGATGAGCGTGACCATAGAGTGGAAGGACGACATATACTTATGCGCCATATTCTTGACCGATACATACTCGGCGCAGCCCTCGAGGAATTTCTCACGCTCGGTCTCCTCATTGGTAAAGGAACGCACTACCCGCACGCCGAGCAGGCTGTCCTCCAGCCTTGCGTTTATCTCGCCGACCTGGTGGCGGCTGCGGCGGAAGGCGTCGCGCATCCTGCCCCTCGACTTCTTGGTGAGTATCACCATGAACGGCATGAGGATGAATACGCAAAGGGCAAGGCGGTAATCCATCGTGGTGAAAATATAGAAGCTCGCAAAGAATTTGACAACGGTGGTGAATATCATCTCCGGGAAATGATGCGCCCACTCCGCAACGTCAAACAGGTCGGAGGTCATGCGGCTCATAAGCTGGCCGACCTTGGTGTTGTCAAAGAAATTGAACGAGAGCGTTTGCAGGTGGTCAAACATATCCGCCCGCATCTTATTCTCGATCTTAACGCCCATCACATGGCCGTGATAGGATTTGACATACTCCGTCAAGCAGCCTATTCCCCGCAAGACTATGTAGAAAAGGCAGACCTTGACTATCTTTTGCAGCGTCAGTGCCGCAAGGCTGCTCGTGGCGGTGTTTGTTATCTCACGCACTATGAGCGGCAGGACTATCTCGCACGCCGCGGAGAACGCCGTGCACAGCAGCACCATCGTGAGAGTGGGGATATGCTCCTTGAGATACGGAAAAAAGCCTTTGATAAGCTCGATATTCTCTTTGAGCGAATTTTTGTGCCGTTTCTCTTCGGGCGGCTGCGGTCTCATGGCAGTACCTCTCTGTTTTAAAATAATTATATATATTTATATTATCTAACAAAAGGCGCAATTTGTAAAGCGATTTTAAAAAATTTAACAAAATTAAAGTGACCATGTGATTTAAAAATCCACGTGGTCACTTTTTTCTTAATTCGGTTTATTCTGGTATTCCTACAATTCTATTTAACTTTTTAACAGCCTCGGCGCGATCCTCCCCTACAGTATCCCCCTCTTCTTCAAATCTGTACGCATAGCTACATTTTCCCCAATAAATATCAGACAAATCGTTATACATATATGCTGACAGTTCTTCATATATAGAAAATCCACACAAATAAAAATACTCTTTCCGAAGCACATTATGCACTTCATTGAGCTTCCTGTCGGCGTATCTATATATCTCATCTACTATATTTTTGTCACTTATGTTAATTCCTTCGGAGTTATACTTATTTTTAATATCTACATACAGGTCATTAAATCCCATTGTCTGCTCAAACTCAAACAAAAAATCAATTACTGCATCATAAACTCGCTTTACCGAATTCTCCTGCTTTTCAGTCCAATTTTTCACAATGTTGCTCCTTTCCCTTAGAAAGATTTTATAGTTTTTAATTCCAAATAAATCTGCAATTGCTTTTATCATTTCAATTTCAGATGGTCCATTTTTCTCATACTTCCATTGATGTACTGCGCTTTGCGACACATTCGCTTTTTCTGCAATTTTTTCTTCAACTTCTTTTACCATTTTTCCGTTAGTATTCTTATAAACATTGAATTGATTATTAAACTCATCAAAACTAAATTGATATTCTTTTCCGTCAATCTCAAATATAGTCATAGTAATATCGCCTTCCTTTCTTCCTTTTAATTATATTCCTCAATCTTCGTCATTTCAAGTTAGAGTTAACCATCTAACTATATCTAACAATAAAAAGCCGCACGCCGAAGCGTGCGACCTAAAAAGCTCTTATCAGAAGTTTATAACGCCGAGATGCTCGAGAAGTATCTTGAGACCGATGAGGATGAGTATCACACCGCCCGCAAGCTCCGCCTTTGACTTGCATTTTGCGCCGAAAGCATTGCCGACCTTGATGCCGGCGGCGGAGATGACGAAGGTGATCACACCGATAAATGACACGGCGGCGGCGATATTCACGCCCGGGAGCAGCGCAAATGTAACGCCCACGGCGAGGGCGTCGATGCTCGTCGCAACGGCGAGGGTGAGCATTTCACGCACCCCGAGCGAGTCGTTCGCCTTCTCCTCCTCCCCGGAGAGTGCCTCCCTTATCATGTTGCCGCCTATAAGGGCGAGCAGCACGAAGGCGACCCAGTGGTCGAAGCGGGTTATGTATTCCTCAAAGGTCGAGCCGAGGAAATAACCGATAAGCGGCATGAGCGCCTGAAATCCGCCGAACCAGAGGCCGACGATGAGCATATGCTTGACGCCTACCTTTTTGGTGGCAAGACCCTTGCAGATCGAGACGGCGAAAGCGTCCATGGAGAGGCCGACCGCAATCAAAAGCAGCTCTGAAATACTCATTTGAAAAATCCTTTCATGTTTCAATTATATAACAAAAAAACGGATACTATCCGTACCCGCAAAAAAAGACGCAGATACGGCAATGGAACCGTATCATGAGTCTCGTTATCATCCGAAACATCGGTTTAGGCAAGCCAGATGCAGTGCATCAGTATGTTGACTTGCCGCGCATGGCGCAAACTACTCCCTCATGAGGACGCCGCTGAAAGCAGCTTAGGTATTTTATCACACTAAAGTGCCGTTAGTCAATACTAACTTGCAAAAAATTTCGCAAAACCGAAAAATCGGAGGAGAACCGCAGCTCTCCTCCGTAATTTTTATTTATACTGATATGCCCTGACGTAGTCGACGACGAAATCTGTCGGGGGGTTCTCCGCGTCGACCGCCGCACCCGACCATCCGTCGGCAGGCTCGCCGTTCGCGCCGTCCACCTCAACCGAAAGGATCATCCACTCGGGCACCTCGGACACGCCGAACCTCGTCCTGCCCGCCTCAATGCCGTTGATATAGAATATGTACCCCTTTTCGTTCCACTCAAGGCCGTAGGTGTTGAATTCCTCATAAGGATTGTTGGCGGTGACTCGTGAGTGGCAGACACTCTTTGTCCTGTGCTCCTCGCCGTAGCCGTTGATGTGGGTATTCGAGGCGACCGAGTTCCCGTCAACGCCTTCAAGGTGATAGTACGGGGATTCATAGATGTCTATCTCTGCACCCAGCTCGCCGTCATGGTCGAGCTTGCCAACGCCGCTGCAGAACATCCAAAACGCCGACCACAGGCCCGTACCCTTGGGCAGGATGCAGCGGCACTCAAAGTAGCCGTACTGCTGCTCATAGCTGCGGCTCGTGTCGATCCCGCTCGTGTACCAGCCGGGCTTGCCGTTGCCGTTCAGCCCGTCGGGGTAATATTTTGTCGCTATATGCAGGCTGCCGTCGCTGACGGTAGCGAGGGAATTATTCCAATAGCTGCCACGCCTGACTATCGTATCGCCGTCCGAGTAGAAATGGCCGTCCCACTTCTTGAGGTCGAGCTTGTCGCCGTCGAAATCATCCTCCCATGTAAGCTCAAACTTATCCATATCGATCGTCTTGCCGTGCGGTATCGTGGGTCTGTCCGCCCATGACAGGAAAAGAGAGACTATGCAAAGCACGACCGAAACTATCGGCCTTATAAACTTAGGATATTCAAGAATATTCATGCCGAATTTCCTTTCTTTTTTCAGTTTTTGAGGCTCTGCATGGGTGCGGGTATCCTGCCGCCCCTTGCGATGAATTTGGCGGGCGAATAGGTAGAGAGCGGCATCACGGGGCCGCTGCCGAGCAGGCCGCCGAAGCTCAGCTCCTCGCCGACTTTCTTGCCTATTGCGGGTATAACTCTGACCGCCGTGGTCTTGGAATTGACCATGCCGATGGCCGCCTCATCCGCAATGATGGCGGAAATGACCTCGGCAGGCGTGTCGCCGGGAATATTTATCATATCAAGGCCGACTGAGCACACCGCCGTCATCGCTTCGAGCTTGGTGACGCTCAATGCGCCGCAGCGGGCAGCGTCTATCATGCCTGCGTCCTCTGTGACGGGTATGAATGCGCCGGAGAGCCCGCCCACATGGGACGAAGCCATCACTCCGCCTTTCTTAACCGCATCGTTGAGCAGGGCAAGCGCAGCGGTCGTGCCGTGGCAGCCGCAGCATTCCAGACCCATTTCCTCCAGAATATGCGCCACGGAGTCGCCTATCGCCGGGGTCGGGGCAAGCGAAAGATCGACAATGCCGAACGGCACGCCGAGCCTGCGTGAGGCTTCGCTCGCAACGAGCTGGCCCATGCGTGTGATCTTGAAGGCCGTCCTCTTTATCAGATCGGCAACGGCGGTCAGATCGCAGTCCCCCGCCTTTGCAAGAGCCGCCCTGACCACTCCGGGGCCGGAAACACCCACATTGATAACGCAATCCGGCTCGCCTGCGCCGTGGAATGCGCCCGCCATGAAGGGGTTATCCTCTACTGCGTTGCAGAATACAACCAGCTTCGCACAGCCGATACATTCGTTATCCTTCGTGCGTTCTGCCGTATCCACGATGA
>SAMEA104315427__coassemble_572_pt1 | contig 31982 bp, 30 predicted proteins | sample SAMEA104315427__metabat2_low_PE_039 | metagenome-assembled genome bin SAMEA104315427 (sample SAMEA104315427) | gut metagenome | biome: Monkey gut; feature: monkey-associated habitat; material: faeces | place: China | collected 2013
CGGCCGGCGGTATCTATGATAACATAGTCGTGACCGTGCTCCTTGGCGTAATCGACCGCTGCCTTTGCTATCTTGACGGCATCGGTCTGACCCATCTCAAAGACGGGCACGCCGACCTGCTCGCCGACGACCTGCAACTGCTTGATAGCAGCAGGACGATAGATATCGCAGGCAACGAGCATCGGGCGGTGATTCTGATTTTTAAGCATAAGTGCGAGCTTCGCACAGTGAGTAGTCTTACCTGAGCCCTGAAGTCCGCACATGAGGACTATTGTGGGCGGGTGATTGGCGCATGCCAGGCGGCTGTTGGTGCCGCCCATGAGGTTAACAAGCTCCTCACGAACTATCTTGATAACCATCTGTGACGGCGTAAGGCTCTCCATGACCTTCTCGCCTATCGCCTTCTCGGTGACTGTATTAGTGAAGTCTTTAGCGACCTTATAGTTGACATCCGCCTCGAGGAGCGCCATGCGGACCTCTCTCATAGCCGAGCGAACGTCAGCCTCGGTAAGGCTGCCCTTGCTTCTCAGATTTTTAAATGTAGCTTCAAGTCTGTCTGAAAGGCCTTCAAATGCCAAATCCGTCACCTCTTATCCGTTGAATTAATATAGATCGTATCTCAGCTCTCGAGCATTGTCATAGCTGCGGCTTTGATACGCACGCTGCAGTCGTTGATCTCTTTTGAGAGGCTGTGGCGCAGGTTATACTCGGCTATCTGATTGGCGCAGTCGATTATCTCGTTGAGGCTGCTTCGCATATCCTCAAATCTCTTTGCCATGCCGAGGCGGCTCTCCATCTCGTTGAGCTGAGTCTCCGCCCTCTTGATAGCGTCACGGACTCCCTGGCGGGTAATGCCCTCATTCTCGGCTATTTCGGAGAGAGAAAGGTCATCATTATAGTAGTACTCCAAAAAATCACGCTGCTTTGCCGTCAACATTTCACCGTAGAAATCAATAAGGATAGCTATTTCATAATTCTTTGCCACGATTGACCCTCCTTTCCCGGAAGCTCGGCAGAATGACTGCCTCCGTTTAGTGGTGATGTGTAAAGCACACAAACTTTACAGCTTGCCTATTATAACCGAAAATCATGCCGATGTCAAGCCCTAATTTTTGCGATTTCGGAATGAGTTTTCCACGTTTCGGTGCGGAAAACACGTTAAAATCCTATATTTTCGCCATAATTTGTGCCGAATCGGCGAAAGCTGCACAATATAGACCCGTTTTTGAGCGTTTAAAAAGTGGAAAACTTTTTTACACCGCCACGGTGTTCCATATTTGTAAAGGCGCTGCGCTTTACAAGAATCACTTCAGCGTAACGATAGTCACACCGTCCTCGCCCTCGCCGTAGAGACCCAAACGGCTCGATTTCACATACGGTGAGGACTTTAGATAGCGCGTAACGGCGCTCCTGAGCGCGCCCGTGCCCTTGCCGTGGACTATGGTGAACTCATTGAGTCCGCTTCTCAGGGCGGTATCCATGAAACGGTCAAGCTCGATTATGCAGTCGTCGACCGTCATGCCTCTGAGGTCGAGCCTTGTGGCGGCCGCCATATTGAGCCTGCTCTCGCCCTGCAATTTGATGCCCGTGGGCTTCTCCTTTTTCTTGGGTGCGCTCTCGCTCAGGCGCAGATTAGAGAGCTTCACTCTCGTCTTTATCGAGCCTGCCTGCACCTCGACATTGCCGTTTTTGTCGGCGGGCGAAAGCACCTTGGCGCTCTTGCCGATGTCACGGATTATGACCGTATCGCCGGCAACAAGCGCTCTGGGGAGCACATAGTTTTCATCGTCGTCGGAGTATTCGTTCACGGGGTCGGCTGCCGAATCTATCGCCGCAACGCCCCTCTTGACAAGCGCCTTTGCTCGGCGGGCAAGCTCAGCGGCGTCCTTGGTCTTTTGCTGCTCCTTTTTGAGCTTGTCAAGCTCTTGCAGCAGCGTATACGCCTCGCGCTTCGCCTGCTCGACCACACGCAGAGCCTGTGAACGCGCTTTCTCAAGCTCCTGCCCACGCAGCTTCGCTATCTCCTCTTTTTGCTTATCCGCAGCCTCTTTTTCCTTGCGGGCTTTTTCGGCAAGCTCGCGGGCGTGCTCATACTCGCCCTCCATTTTAAGGCGGGTCTGCTCGAGCTTGTCCACGACATTCTCAAATTCCTTATTCTCACTCGAAACAAGTTCCTGCGCCCTTGCGATAACTCCGCCGTCAAGCCCGAGGCGTTCGCTTATGGCAAGCGCATTCGACTTGCCGGGCACGCCTATAAGCAGGCGGTAGGTGGGTCTGAGCGTGGCTACGTCGAACTCGCAGCAGCCGTTCTCGACCCTCGGGGTTTCGAGCGCATAGGCTTTAAGCTCGGCATAGTGGGTGGTCGCCGCAATCTTGGCGCCCTTATCGTGCAGCGCCTCAAGCACCGCCATTGCAAGCGCCGCGCCCTCGATAGGGTCGGTGCCCGCGCCCAGCTCGTCTATGAGCACAAGGCTGCCGCTGTCGGCGGCATTCATTATATTAATGATATTGGTCATATGAGCCGAGAAGGTGGAAAGCGACTGCTCTATCGACTGCTCATCGCCGATATCGGACAGTATATCGTCAAAGACGGATATCTCGCTGCGGTCGCCCGCGGGGATCATCAGACCGCACATCGCCATCATTGAGAGCAGACCCAAAGTCTTGATAGAGACGGTCTTGCCGCCGGTATTGGGGCCTGTGATAACGAGAGTGTCGAAATCCTTGCCCAGCATGATATCGACGGGCACTACTTTCTTCGGGTCGATGAGCGGATGCCTCGCCGCCCTCAGGTTGATAATACCGCTGTCGTTGAGTATGGGCGGCATCGCCTTGATCTTATAGGCATACTGCGCCTTGGCAAATATCAGATTCAGCTCAAGGGCGCATTCATAGCTGTTTTTGATGCTCTGAGCGAAGTCGCCCGCCTGGACGGAGAGCTCATAGAGGATGCGCTCTATCTCCTCCCGCTCCTTGGCTTGCAGCACTCTTATCTCGTTATTCGCCTCGACGACCGCCATCGGCTCGATAAAGACCGTAGCGCCGCTGGACGAGGTATCGTGGACGAGACCTGCTATCTCGCTCCGGTATTCGTTCTTGACGGGAACGACGTATCTGCCGTTCCTCTGTGTGATTATATTCTCCTGCAGGAATTTTGAATTGGTCTGCGAGCGGGTGAATTTCTCAAGCTGCTCCCTGACCTTGGACTCCTGCCCCCTTATCTTCCTGCGGATATCAGCCAGCGCGGGCGAGGCGTTATCAGATATCTCGTCCTCGCTGACTATCGCATTGAAGATAGCGGTCTCAAGATATTTATTCGGCGCAAGGGCGTTAAAGAGCGGGTCGAGCACGCTGTGAACCCCCGCGTTCGACTCCCTCCACTGAGAGAGGGTGCGGATAACACGCAGCACGCCCGCGATATCGAGCAGCTCCCGTGTATTCAGCACACTGCCCGCATTCGCACGGCTGAGAGCATTATTGACATTCTTCAGCCCGCCGAAGGACGGCCCGCCGAACCTGGCGAGCAGCATATGGGCGTCCGCCGTCTGATTCAGCAGCGCCTGCGCCATGGCAAGGCTGCTCTCGGGTCTGAGATTGAGGGCGTTTTCACGGGCGTCCTCGCAGCTTGTGAACTCCGCCAGCTTCTCAAGCACCTTATCGAATTCAAGCGCCTTCGCGTTTTTTTCAAAGAGTTTCATATTATTCTCCTGTATACAGCTTTCAGGATCATTCCTCCGTCTGCTCCGCCGTTGTGCCCGTTGCTGTCTCGGCGGCGGTGGTGCCGACGGTGACGATTTCGGTCACGGTCTCGCCGTTATCGTCGGTGACAGCCTCGCCGTCCTCATTTGTCACGGCGACAGCCTCGGTGGCGGGCTGGGTCGTGACGGCGGCAGGCACTGTAGCGGGTGCCTCGGTCTCGGGCGGTCTTGTGGCGTTAGCGGCAGTCGTGCCGATTATCTCCTGACCGTCAACGGACTGGATGGAGGATATATACATCCCTTCCCCGCGCTCACGCAGGGTTATCTTCATATATTTATCGGGCTCGGGTGCGGCATATTCGCCGTCGGCGACCTGAACCCACGCCTTATTGCCGATATAGCCGACCGAGAGGATGACCGAGCTGCCCTGCTTATCTATCTCATAGACCTTGGGCGTATAGGCCGACTCAACGCCCGTAATGGGCAGAATGTAGCTCTTGAGAGCGGCGTCATAGGTGATATCGTATTCGCTCATGTCGATGCTCGAATGCATCGAAGCTATGTCTATCTCCGTGCCGAAAAGACTGATGAAATAATTCTCTATATCCTTTTGCGGCACTATGATGCCGACCTTCTCGCCCTCGGAATAGGGGTATTTATCCGCCCCGTCCTCGCTCATAAGCAGCGCCCAGACCGCGCTGTTGAGCAGCTGGGAGACATCCGCCTGAGTAAGATCGTCAAACGGGTCGGGGTCAAACATCACCACGGGGGTGAGCATCTGCTCGTATTCACGCTTCTGCTCGGTCTTATCGGTCAGACCCTTCACTGAATCGACGGCGAAGCGCACGACCGAAAAAGCGCCGATCAATGCGAGTATAAGAGCGACAATGCCTGCGGCAAACGCCGCATTCTTGTTCTTTTTCTTCTTTTTTGACATGTTGAGCCTCCGAGTTATCTGATTTGACCGTCGCCTCTGACGATATATTTCTCGCTGACCATCTGAGCAACGCCCAGCGGGCCTCTTGCGTGGAGCTTCTGCGTGGAGATGCCTATCTCCGCACCGAAGCCGAATTCGCCGCCGTCGGTAAACCTCGTGGAGGCGTTGACATAGACGGCCGCTGCGTCCACACGGCTCGTAAAGGCCTCGGCAGCCGAGTAATTCTCGGTGACTATCGCCTCGCTGTGACCCGTGCCGTATTTATTGATGTGCGCGATGGCTTCGTCAACATCGTCAACTACCCTTGCGCTGATGATAAGGTCAAGGTATTCCCTGCCCCAATCCTCCTCGGTCGCAGGCTCGGCATAAGGCAGTATCTCACATACCGCCTCGTCGCCTCTTATCGTAACGCCCTTCTCCCTGAGCCTCTCGCCGATGATGAGCAGAGCCGTCTCCGCTATATCCTTATGGACAAGCAGACTCTCGCAGGCGTTACAGACGGATACCCTCGTGGTCTTGGCGTTAACTACGATATTCGCCGCCTTGTCGATATCGGCAGCCGCGTCGACATAGACATGGCAATTGCCCGTCCCAGTCTCGATAACGGGGACTGTCGCATTCTCGATAACGGAACGGATAAGCCCCGCGCCGCCCCTCGGAATAAGCAGGTCAACATAGCCGTTCAGATGCATAAGCTCGGTCGCCGACTGCCTTGAGGTGCTCTCTATAAGAATAACGCAGTCCTCGGGCAGGCCGCTCTCACCGAGCGCGCGGCGCATGATATCGGCTATGGCCTTATTTGAATTAATTGCCTCCTTGCCGCCTCTGAGTATGACGCTGTTGCCCGCCTTGAGGCAAATGCCCGCGGCATCCGCCGTGACATTCGGCCTCGACTCGAAAATAACGGCTATAACGCCTATGGGGACTGCGACTTTCTCAATTCTGAGGCCGTTCGGTCTCTTTTCGCCCCAAAGCACCTTGCCGACGGGGCTGTCGGCGGCGGCGAGCTTGCGAAGCCCGTTCGCCATATCCTCGATCCTCGCCTGAGTGAGGGTCAGTCTGTCGATAAAAGCCTCTCTGAGGCCGCCCTCTATGCCCGCCTTGATATCGGCGGCGTTGGCGGCGAGGATGTAATCAGCGTCCCTCTCAAGTGCGTTTGCAACGGCATTGAGCGCCGCGGATATCTTTGAGGAATTCTCTGCGGCAAGGATGCGCTGAGCCTCCTTGGAGCGCTTGCCTATCTGTATCATATCAGTCATTTTATTCACCTCTGAGCCTTAAAATGTGTGCCTATCTGTCTGCCGTCAAGCAGCTTGTATATGTCCTCGGGGTCGGAGCCGTTCATAACCACGGTGTCGATGCCCGCGCTCGTCGCTATCTCGCCCGCATGGAGCTTGGTTATCATGCCGCCCGTGCCTCTGCTCGTGCCGCTGCCGCCCGCAAGAGCGAGAATTTCATCGGTTATCCTGTCGACCGAGCTTATCAGCCGCGCGCTCTCATCCTCCCTCGGATTCGCGCTGAAGAGACCGTCTATATCGGTCAGGATCACCAGAGCGTCCGCCTCGACCAGCTTCGCCACATGGGCGGAGAGGCTGTCGTTATCGCCGAAAACTATTTCTTCGACGGCAACGCTGTCATTCTCGTTGACAACGGGGATGGCGCCGTACTCAAACAGCTTCATAAAGGTATTGTGAAGATTGCGGCGGCGCTCGTCATCCTCAAAGTCATCCCTCGTCACGAGGAGCTGACCGACCGTGTTGCCGAATTCGCCGAAAAACTTGTCATAGAGGAACATAAGCTCGCACTGACCGACCGTGGCGGCAGCCTGCCTGCCCGGGGTGTCGTGCGGCCTCTCGCCGAGGCCGAGCTTGCCGACGCCGACGCCTATTGCGCCCGAGGTGACAAGCACTATCTCCTTGCCCGCATTTTTAAGGTCGCTGAGCACCCTTGCGAGCGCCGACATACGGCGAATGTTTATTTTACCTGTGTCATAGGTCAGCGACGAAGTGCCGACCTTAAAGACGATCCTTTTTACTTCTTTTGAATTTATCATAATGAATTATACTCCTTGCACATTCAGGAACTTTTTATATTGATTTTCGCTGTGCACCTTGCCCGCGGCGCAAAGCGAAACGGCGGAGGCGTCGAGCGTCTCCCTCGCAAAATCACGCAGCTCGTCGAGAGTGACCGCTCGGATGCGCCGGATTATCTCCTCCTCTGGCGCGACCGAGCCGAAAAGCAGGATATTCCTGCCGTTTCTTGAAGCCACTGCCGAGGCGCTCTCAAGCCCCATAACGAAGCCGACCACGGTCTGCTCCTTGGCTCTGGCAAGCTCGCGCTCGGTGACGGAGTCGGGAAATTCACGGATTATCCTCAGCGTTTCGCCTATCGCCTTCTCCTCCGACTTCTCGGCGAGACCCATGCAAATTATGAAAAGACCCGCCGCCATGTGGGAGACATTGGCGCAATCGACCGAATAGACAAGCCCCAGCTCCTCACGCAGGCGCTGAAACAGCCTTGACGACGAGGCTGCGCCGAGAATGGACGAGAGCAGCATTGAAGCGTAGCGCTTCCCGTCGCCCGTCGGTATCCCCTTGAAGCCGAGGATGAGCTGATTTTGCATGAAATCTTTTTTAACCCTTGTGATACATGGTCGATATTCAGCCCCGACGTTCTCTATCGCAAAGCGCATATTCTCCATGCCGCCGAAATAGTTTTTGCATATCTCGACCGCCGCGTCGGGGTCAAAATTGCCGCTGAAGCTGAAAACCGTTCTCTCCGGCACATAGAAGCGCTTCATATGCGCCCTGAGCGTGTCGGCGGTGACGGAGTCGACCGTCTCGACCGTGCCGAGGATATTGCTGCCGAGCATACTGCCTCGCCAGACATTCTCATAATAAATATCGGCGCACAGATCCTCGGGGCTGTCCTCATACATGGCGATCTCTTCCTTGATAACGCCCTTCTCAAGCTCGATATCCTCGGGGGCAAAGAGCGGATGGGTTATCATGTCGCAGATAATGTCAAGCGCCTTTGTCATATGCTCGGGCAGCGTCGCGGCATAGAAGCAGGTAAGCTCCTTCGCCGTGTAGGCGTTTATAACGCCGCCTATCTCATCCATCTGCTCGGCTATGTCGAGCGAGGTGCGGCTCTCGGTGCCCCTGAAGAGCATATGCTCAATGAAATGTGAAACTCCGGCGGTCTGTGCCGTCTCATATGCGGAGCCGCTCGCGACCCACGCCCCGAGGGAGCAGGTGCGGGCGTTATCATTCCTCTCGAGGGCTATACGCAGCCCGTTATCGAGGGTAATTATCTTTAAGCTCATATCAAAACCTACTTATTCTCAAATATCAGAGTGATGCTGCCGAGGGTTATCTTATCCCCGGTCTTGAGATACTCTTTTTTCTCTGTCTTTTTGCCGTTGACGAGCACTTCGCTGCCCGTCTTGACGCCCGTGATATACCAGCCGTCCTTGGCGCAGACCACCACGGCGTGCTGCCTTGAAACGGTGGAGTAATTGAGGACTATGTCGCAGTTCTTGTGCCTGCCCAGCGAGGTCTCGCGGCTCACGAGCGGGAAGGAATCGCCGTTTGCCGTGTTGATGAGCCTTGCCGCACCGAGCGATGGCGCGCGGCGCTTGAGCAGCGCAGACAGGCACAGAGCCAGCACCGCCACGGCAAGCACGGGCAGCGAATAGCGGGCTATCTCCAATACAGTATCAAGCATATTTCCTCCGTCGTGGTACAAATTCAGATAGTTATACAACTACCATAATATTATTTTTTGCTTGAAAAGTCAATGATGATTTAAAATATATAAAAAACTTATAATAAGTAGTGACTTTTTGGAAAGATTGTGGTATACTGAAGCGTAATCCCCATCGGAGGCGGAAATATGTTTGAACAGATAATAAATGTTGACAGAATGGAGCAGGCCGTCAGCCTTTTCGGCAGCTTTGACGAGAATATCAGGCAGATTGAGCGTGAATTCTCTGTCTCGGTCGTCAGCAGAGGCTCGGAGCTTAAAGTCACGGGCGAGGAGCCGGAGAATGTGCAGAAGGGCGTGCGCGCCGTCAACGGGCTGCTGACCCTTATCAACCGCGGCGAAGCCCTCAGCGACCAAAACGTGCGCTATGTGCTCTCTCTCGTCAATGACGGCAACGAGGATAAGCTCGAGCAGATGGCTGCCGACTGCGTGTGCATCACGTCAAAGGGCAAGCCCGTCAAGCCGAAGACCCTCGGTCAAAAGAAATATATTGAAACGATAAAAAAGAATACCATCACTCTGGGCGTCGGCCCCGCGGGCACGGGTAAGACCTATCTTGCCGTCGCCATGGCGGTAACGGCGTTCAGGGCGAAGGAGATAAACAGGATAATCCTCACCCGCCCCGCAGTTGAGGCAGGCGAGAAGCTCGGCTTCCTGCCGGGCGACCTGCAATCAAAGGTAGACCCGTATCTGCGCCCGCTTTATGACGCTCTCTTTGATATGCTGGGGGCCGAGAACTTCCAGAAGCATCAGGAGAGAGGCGATATCGAGGTCGCCCCGCTCGCCTATATGCGCGGCAGGACTCTCGACGACAGCTTCATAATCCTCGACGAGGCGCAGAACACCACAACGGAGCAGATGAAAATGTTTCTGACCCGCCTCGGCTTCAACTCAAAGATGGTCGTCACGGGCGATATCACTCAGATAGACCTGCCCGACGGCAAGCGTTCCGGCCTCAAGGAGGCCATCAAGGTGCTCAAAAATATCGAGGATATCGGCGTTGTGAGATTCAACGAAAAGGATGTTGTCCGCCACCGCTTGGTGCAGGATATAATCAAGGCATATGAAAAACAGGAAGAGGAGCGAAACAGAAAATGACCGGCAAAGTTAAGGTCGTTATCACAAAGGATAAGGACGTCAAGGTGCCCACAGGCGTACGCCTGCTCGTGCGCCGCTGCTGCACCGCCGTGCTCGTGCTTGAAAATTTTGAAGGCTCGGCCGAGGTCAGCGTTACATTCGTGGACGACGAAGAGATCCGCCGCCTCAACAAACAATACAGGAATATCGACCGCTCGACGGACGTACTCTCATTCCCGCTCGGCGAGAACGGAGTATATGACATCAATATGGACACCGGTGCAAAGCTGCTCGGCGACATAGTCATCTCCGTGCCCCACGCGATCGACCAGGCGGAGCGATACGGCCACTCGCTTCAGCGCGAGATAGGCTTTTTGACCGTCCACTCCATGCTGCACCTGCTCGGCTACGACCATGAGGGCGGCGGCATCGAGAGCGTCAGAATGAGAGAAAAAGAGGAGACCGTGCTCACAAAACTCGGGCTTAAAAGAAATTCAAGCTACTACATGGACGACGATAACATATGAAAAAGTTTCTTAAATGTTTTGTTTATGCCTTCAGAGGCATCGTCTTTTGCCTTGCGAACGAGCGGAATATGCGCGTGCATCTGTGCTTCACGGTGTATATGTTCGGCTATCTGACCGTCTATGATTTCTTTGACGTCAGCCGCACCGGCTTCGCCGTGCTGTTTACGCTGTGCGCCCTTGTGATGAGCCTTGAGGCGGTCAACACCGCAGTCGAGCGAGCCGTCGACCTCACCGCAAAGGGCGAGATATCCCCTCTTGCCAAGGTCGCCAAGGATTCATGCGCCGGGGCGGTGCTCATCTCCGCAATAGCCGCCGTCGCGGCGGGCATAGCCATACTCTGGCAGCCCGAGGCCTTCAAGGCGATGTTTGAATTCTACAAGGCAAATATCCCCGTCTTTATACTGCTGCTCGTGAGCGTTGCGGCAAGCGTGGTATTCATCTTCGCGGGCCCCAAGGGGATAAAGCAATTCTTTGCAAAACATGTTAAATAAGGAGCAAAAAATGACAAAAACAGCTTTCGTTGCGATAGTCGGCTGCCCCAATGTCGGCAAATCCTCGCTGCTCAACCGTATGCTCGGTCAAAAGGTGGCGATAGTCACTCAGAAGCCGCAGACGACCCGCACCAAGATAATGGGCGTGCTCACCGAGGGCGAAACTCAGCTCGTATTCACCGACACCCCCGGCTATCACCGCCCCAAGACAAAGCTCGGCGAGAAGATGATAAAGGCCGTCGGCGACGGAGTGACCGGCGTTGACGTCTGCCTCTTTGTGACAGAGCCGGAGGGCGAGGTCAAGGAGACGGAGCTTGAGCTGCTCAAACGCCTCAAGGCGGAGAAAGCCCCCGTCGTGCTCGCAATGAACAAGATAGACACCGTGAAGCAAAAAGAGAAGCTCATGGAGCGCATCGCCGCTTTCTCGGCGGTTTATGATTTCGAGGCGGTCGTGCCCGTGAGCGCCCTCAGGGATGAGAACGTCGACCTGCTCAAGGACGAGCTGAAAAAGCTCGCCTATGAATCCGTCCATTTCTTCCCCGACGACACGCTGACCGACCAGCCCGAGCGAGTGCTTGCCGCCGAGATGATAAGGGAGAAGGCGCTGCTGCTGCTCGACAAAGAAATACCGCACGGCATAGCGGTCAGCATCGAAAAAATGCGTGAACGCCCAACCGGCGGCATAATGGACGTCGAAGCGACAATATACTGTGAAAAAGAGAGCCACAAGGGCATCATAATCGGCAAAAAGGGCGATATGCTCAAAAAAATATCCACCCGCGCGAGGGAGGATATGGAGAATTTCTTCCAATGCCGCATAAATCTGCAATGCTGGGTCAAGGTCAAGGAGGGCTGGCGCAACCGCGAGGGGCTCATCCACAACTTCGGGCTTGACTGATCCCGATTCTGAGATTATTTAGATTTTTCCTTGTTTTATCCTGCCTTTTCGGGTTAACTTAATCATGACGAATGATTTTGACCCGACGGGAGGATAATAAATATGGATAAATCGGCGGCGTGGCGCAAATTTTCAAAAACCGGGGCGGTCGAGGACTATCTACAGTTTCGCAACTGCGCCGACAGCAGCCCTGCGGAGGCCAAAAAGCATGAGAATGAATACCGACGCTCTGGTGCTAAGGGTAACGGACACGGGGGAAAGTGACCGTCTGCTGACTCTGCTGACCTCGGAATACGGGGTGCTCAGAGCCTTTGCCAACAGAGCCAAAAAAATCAACAGCAAATTCATGGGCGCGACTCAGTCCCTGTGCTATGCCGAGTTCTCCATCTACACGGGCAGGGACAGCTACATAATAGACGACGCAAACGCAAAAGAAGTGTTCTTCGGGCTGAGGGACGATATAGAGAAGCTGGCTCTCGGCCAGTATTTCTGCGCCCTTGCCGCCGAATTGGCGCCCGAAATGGAGCCCGCCGGTGATTTCCTCCGAGTGGTGCTCAACTCGCTTCACCTGCTTGAGAAACAGATGCGCTCCTGCCGCTTTCTGAAGGCGGTGACGGAGCTTAAACTGCTCTCGCTCGCCGGCTTCATGCCGGATCTCACCGTATGCCGCCACTGCGAAAAAGCACCGAGCGGCGACATGGCATTCAACGTGAGGGAGGGCTGCCTCTATTGCCGCGGCAGCGGTAAGACGGGGCTTGTGATCAGCGCGGGGGTGCTGGCGGCAATGCGGCACATCTGCTCGAACCCCGTGGAGAGGATCTATTCGTTTTCGCTGCCGGAGCAGGACGAGAAAAAGCTCGCCGAGGTCTGCGAAAAATTCCTTTTGGCGCAAACAGGGCGTACTTTCAAGGCCCTTGATTTTTATAAATCATTAAACGCATAAAACAAACCAGAAAGGACTACACACCATGAAAATCGATCAAATGCTGCACAAGCTGTTCGGAACCACTCCGGGCAAGGGCGTTCAGCCGAAGGAAGCTATCGCCTACAGCGTGGCGGGCTTCGGCCAGAACTTTATCTGCACTATCATCGGCTCGTATCTGACTATCTTCCTCACCGACGCTCTTCTTTTCGGTGCGGACGGCGTTATGATAGGCACTATCAGCGGCTCCATGGCGGTCGCATGGCTCATGCTCGGCTGCCGTATCTTCGACGCCCTCAACGACCCCATCATGGGCTCGATAGTCGACAGAACCCGCACCAAGTGGGGCAAATGCCGCCCCTATCTCAAGTGGATGGCGTTCCCCATCGCATTCATGACCATCGCCTGCTTCCTGCCCGTCTTTGACGCAAAGTCAAAGACCACCTTTATCATCATTTCCGTTATTTACGTTCTTTGGAGCGTTGTTTATACCGTTGCGGATGTCCCCTATTGGGGTCTGTCGACCTGCATGACGAACGACACCGTCGTCAGAGGCAACATACTTACCGTCGCAAGGCTCGCCTGCACCCTCGGCGCAGGTATCGTCACCGTCTTTGTGCCCATCATCACTAACGGCATAACCTCCAAGTATAAATACGCAAGCGGCGATATCGCCCTGATAATCAAGGACAAGGCCGCCGCCGTCGCAGCCGTGGCAGCGGAAAAAGGTATTTCCCTTGATAAGGCGGCTGAGAGCTTCGTGGGCACTGTTAAAGCCGGTCAGGAGGTCACAAACGCCGACACGCTCAAGTGGGTCTACTTCATCTGCGCCGTGGTGCTCGTTGCAGTTGCCGTGCCGATGTTCTTCTACGGATTCAAAAACACCAAAGAGCGTTTTACCGCAACCGATAACCCGCCCTCACTCGGCCACAATCTGAAGCTCCTCTTCAAGAATAAGCAGCTCCTGCTCATCGTGCTCTCCGGTATACTCGGCGGCGCAAGAATGGTCTACACCTACACGGGCGGCCTTTACTTCGCAAAATACGTTCTTCAGAACGAAGGCATATACAGTCTCATAACCCTGCTCGTAGTCCCCGGCGGCCTTGTCGCCTCTCTCCTCGTCCCCTGGATGTCAAAGAAATTCACCAAGAAGTGGTCGTATGTCGTCGTTCATCTCTTCGGCGGCGTTGTGATGACCGTTATGTATTTTGTCGGCTATGACGCGCCGTGGAAGCTCGTTGTCTCCGCCATAGGCCTTGTGCTGCTCGGCATCCCGCAGGGCGTCAACAACATAATCACCTACGCAATGATAGGCGACACCGTCGACTACCTCGAGTGGAAGACCGGCGAAAGAGGCGAAGGCATCTGCTTCGCAATGCAGACCCTCATCAACAAGATAGGCATGGCTGTCGGCGCATTCATCGGCGTTATCTCCTTCACCGCCGCAGGCATCAACTCCGAGACCGGCTTCATCTCCGCAGAGGGATGCAAGACTCTTTGGAATATGCTTATCCTCTCGGGCGCTATCAGCATGTTCGGCTGCGCCATCCCGATGTTCTTCTATAACATAACCGAGAAGAAGCAGGCTCAGATGGTAGCTGAAATCGAGGCAAGAAAAGAAAAGGCAGTTAAATAAACATATAACAGCAAACCGCCGCTCCGATAAAGGAACGGCGGTATTTTTATGCCTGTTATTTGATTTACACGCCCGAATAAGCGGAGAAGCCGCCGTCCACGGGCAGGATAACGCCTGTGATAAAGCCTGAATATTCCTCGTCGCAAAGGAAGATAAGAGCGCCCGTCAGATCCGAGGGCACGCCGAAGCGGCGCAGCGGAGTGTGGCTGATTATCTTGTTTGAGCGGGCGGTCAGAGAGCCGTCCTCGTTAAAGAGGAGGGTCTTATTCTGGTTGGTCGAGAAGAAGCCCGGGGCTATCGCATTGACCCTGATGCCGACATCGGCGAAGTGAACAGCCATGAACTGAGTGAAGTTGGAGACGGCAGCCTTTGCCGCCGAGTAGGCGGGTATCCTCGTTAGCGGCCTGTAGGCATTCATCGAGGAGATATTCAGTATGCAGGCGTGCTCCTTGCCCACCATATCCTTGGCAAAGCACTGAGTGGTCAGCAGTGTGCCGAGAAAATTGAGGTTGAATACGAACTCAATGCCCTTTGCGTCGAGATCAAAGAAGGTCTTGACCCCCTCCGCTTTCTCGGCAAGGTCGCTGAATTCAAGGGTATCCTTGGTGGTGGTGCCGAGCGGCGAATTGCCGCCCGCGCCGTTGATGAGTATATCGCAGGTGCCGAGGGTCGAATTAATCTTTTGCCTTGCGTTCTCAAGGCTCTCGGCCTCAAGGACATTGCAGCCGACAGCGAGAGCCGTGCCGCCGTCGGCATTTATCTCGTCGACGACCTTCTGCGCCGCATCCTCACGCAGGTCGAGCACTGCGACCTTAACGCCGAATGAGGCGAGATCCTTGGCGAAGCCGCTGCAAAGCACTCCGCCGCCGCCCGTGATGACGGCAACTCTGCCCTTTAAGTTTTCGTTAAGCATATTGCTCCTTTCCGCGTCGGGTCAGCCGACCTCGACGCTCTCGCCCGAAGCCGAGGACTCGTAGCAGGCGGCGACGATCCTTGCCGCTCTGCCGCCCTCGAGGGCGTCAATATCAAATACTCTGCCCGTTCTCAGGCAGTCATAGAAATCGTTGATTATCTGCGTATGCCCCGCGCCCCAATACTTCTTGCCGTGGCAGACCTCTGAGGCGGGCACGGATATCTCGGCGATACCGCCTTTTTCATCGACGGAGAAGAGCCGGTCGCCCTCAAAGCGGAGCTTGCCCCTCTCAAAGAGCACCTCGAGAAGCACTCCGGAATTCTCGGCATAGGCGGTGGTGGCGTAGAGCAGCCCCGTCGCCCCGCAGCCGAGCCGCATGAGCACGCAGGCATTATCCTCCACCTCGATAACGCCCCTGAGGTGGTCGTTGGCGGTGTGGGCAGTCAGGCTTTCGCACCCGCCGCCGAGATATTGGATCAGGTCAACGGTGTGGATAGCCTGATTTATCAGCACCCCGCCGCACTCCTTATCGAGAGTGCCGTGCCAATCGTCGGAATAGTAATCCGCTCCCCTGCTCCAGGTGACAAAGGCTCTTATCGCCCTGACCGAGCCGAATTCGCCCGAATCGACGACGTCCTTAACATATCGGACGCAGGAATTGTATCTGTTTTGGAAGCAGACCCCGAGCTGCCTGCCGCTCTTTCGCTGAGCCGAAAGTAGCCTGTCGGCCTCCTCGGCGGTCACGGAGCAGGGCTTCTCGACAAAGACGTTCGCCCCCGCTTCGAGCGCTTCGACAGCCATGGGAGTGTGCAGGTAATGCGGCGTGCAGATATGCACGCAGTCCGGCTCCTCGGCCTTGAGCAGCTCGGCGAGCGAAGAATAGGCTTTTGCGCCGTATTCCTCGGCGGCCGCGCCCGCACGCTCGGGCTTGATATCAGCAACGCCGACTATTTTGACATCGGGGATGCCGCTGAGCACCCGAAGGTGAACTCTTGATATATTACCGCAGCCGATAACAGCAGCTTTGATCATATTTTTCACCTCAGAAAGTGGAGGACATATCACCCTGGACCTTGCCCGTCACCGTCTTTTTATCGGCATGACCGGCGGCTATCTTTTTCTGAAGCTCCGCATAATAGACATCCTCGTCAACGGGCAGCTCAACGGGCTTGCCGAGCCATGAGGAGAGATGAGCGGCGTTGGAGATGGAGAGACCTCTTATGCCCTCCTCGCCCCTTGCGACAAGGGGTTCGCCCCTGAGAATTGCCGCCGCAAACTTGCTGGTGACCTCGGGATGCTGCTTGTTGCGCCCGTCGGTCTCGACTTCTACCCACTCGCCGTCTATCTTACCGAAGCCCTGCTCGGCAGTGGCGCAGTGGTGGGAGATCCTGTCACTGAGCTTATAGAGCCTGAGGTCGGAGCCGTTCTCGCACACGAGCTTGCCGCCGTCGAGGGTTATCTCGAGCCTGTTGGTGCCGGGGCAGTCGCCTGTGCTTGTAATGAATGTACCTGTCGCGCCGTTTTCATACTCGGCATAGATGGTCACGTCGTCCTCGACCTCGATGTCGTGCCATTTACCCTCGTGGCAGAACGCCTGCACCTTAACGGGCAGACCGCATATCCACTGCCAAAGGTCAAGGTTATGCGGACACTGGTTGAGCAGCACTCCGCCGCCCTCGCCCGACCATGTCGCACGCCATCCGCCCGAATTATAGTAGGCCTGGGTGCGGTACCAATCGGTGATTATCCAGCTCACGCGCCTTATCTCACCGAGCTGGCCGCCCTGCACGAGTTCGCGCATCTTCCTGTAGACGCAGTTGGTGCGCTGATTATACATTATGCCGAATACAAGCCCCGACTTCGCGGCGGCCTCGTTCATCTCCCTGACCTGCTTTGTGTAGACGCCCGCGGGCTTCTCGGTCAGGACGTGGATCCCCTTTGAGAACGCATACTGAGCTATCGGGGAATGCTGATAATGCGGGGTGGCGATTATAACGCCGTCGACCTCGCCGCTGTCGATAAGCTCCTCTGCGGTGTTATATGTCTTGATGTCGGGCATAAGCTCCTTTGCCGCCGCGAGCCTCTTGGGGTCGATATCGGCGCAGGCGGTTATCCTCAGCTCGCTGTGCTCGCCTTCAATGTGCATACGGATATGGGAAGTACCCATGTTGCCGACGCCGATGATGCCGAGCCTTACGGGATGGATCTTGTTATCTATCATTTCCTTTATTGCCGTGCAGGCGGCAGCGAAGGAGGTCTTGTTGTCGGGGTAAACAAAGTCGCTCTCCATACCACCGGCGGATCTGCCGTCGCCCTCAAGGGAGGCAAGACCGTCGAACACTCTGAGATGCGGCTCAACAGAGAGGAAGAACACGCCGTCATGCTTGTCAAGGCAATGCAGGATAGCCTCCACGTTGCCGTCACCTTTGCCTGCGGGGACGACCTTATCCGTGCCCGCCACGGCATCCTTGATATGCATATAGGTTATGTAGCCCTCGAGCTTCTTGAAGCCGTCAAGGGTATCCGCGCCGCACTGGATGTAGTTTGCGGGGTCAAATATGCAGCCGAGCCTGTCGCCGAAGCGCTCGGCTATCTCAAGGCATCTCTCGGGAATATCGCCGTATATCTCCTTCTCATTCTCATGGCAGCAGAGCACGCCGTGAGCCTTGGCGTAATCAGCCATTGCGGCGAGCCTTGAGAACACTTCCTCGTGATACTCCTCAAAGGATTCGCCGTTTCTGAAATAGAAGCTGAACATACGGATATATTTTGCGCCGAGAACCTTTGCGACCTCGACGGTATTCTTGAACGCTTCAAAATGGGGAGCAAAATCGTCGGTTATCTCTATCTTGCCGTAGTGCGAGCCGATAGAGGATACGCCCATCCCCTCGCTGTCGAGCAGCTCCTTGAGCTTCTTTGCCTCATCGACGGTGAAATCCGAGATATTCTTGCCGTTGACATTGCGCAGCTCGATGAAGCCTATCCCGTTTTGTTTGCAGGCGGCTATCTGCTCACGGATATCGGCAGACGCTTCGTCGGCAAAGGCGGATAAAATAAATCTTGCCATGTGCACACCTCCGTTTGGTTTTGCCGCAAATGCGGCATATACAGTTTCATTTTATCATTTTTTTCACAAATTTCAATAGTATTATATAAAAAATAAAACTCGGGCTGCAAAAAGCAACCCGAGTTGAACTACAGATTATACCAGCAGTCCGCCGTTGCCGAAGAGCAGGAGCATGAAGCCCGCCGCAACTGCGGAGCCGATAACGCCCGCAACATTCGGACCCATAGCGTGCATGAGCAGGAAGTTGGTGGGGTTATACTTGCGACCCTCGACCTGAGCGACTCTCGCCGCCATGGGAACCGCGGAAACGCCCGCAGCGCCGATGAGGGGATTGATCTTGCCGCCGGTGATGAGGTAGAGCACCTTGCCGAGCAGCACGCCGCCTGCGGTCGAGAATGCGAATGCAAGCAGGCCGAGAACAACGATAAGGATAGTCCTGGGCTTGATGAATTCGTTGCCGTCGGCAGTTGCGCCGACAGTCAAACCGAGCATGATAGTGACGATATTGGAGAGCGCATTCTGAGCGGTGTCGCTGAGTCTCTCGGTAACGCCGCATTCCTTAAGCAGGTTGCCGAACATGAGCATACCGATAAGCGGAGCGGTGGAGGGAAGCATGAAGGCGCAAAGGACAAGCACGACGATGGGGAAGATTATCCTCTCGAGCTTGCTGACCTTGCGAAGCTGCTTCATCTCGACCTTTCTCTCTTTTTCGGTGGTGAGGAGCTTCATGATGGGCGGCTGGATAAGCGGGATAAGAGCCATATACGAATACGCCGCAAGAGCAATGGGGGCAAGCAGGTGATCCGCAAGCTGCATTGCGCTGTAGATAGCGGTGGGGCCGTCCGCGCCACCGATTATCGAGATAGCCGCTGCCTCCTGCGGGGTGAAGCCGAGCAGAAGAGCGATTATGAATGCAACATAGATGCCGAGCTGAGCGGCAGCGCCGAGCAGCAGGCTGATGGGGTTTGCAAGCAGCGGGCCGAAGTCGGTCATTGCGCCGATGCAAAGGAAGATAAGACACGGGAAAATCGAGCTCTTGACGCCGGCATAGATAAGGCGCAGCACGCCGTCCTCATACCAATGCGCCGCAGCGACTCCCTCCGGCAGCTCTGTCATCAGACCCGCCGGGTCAGCCATAAGGCCTGCGTCGGGGAGGTTTGCAAGAAGCATACCGAACGCGATGGGGAGAAGGAGCAGGGGCTCGAATTTCTTGCCTATGGCAAGATAGATAAAAAGGAAAGAAAAGCCGATCATAACGGCCTGCTTCCATGTCAGAGCAGCAAAGCCGGAGGCCTCCCATATTCCTTTAAGAACATCAAGTACGTTCATGTGAGCCTCCCTCAGCCGATAACGGCAATGACGGCGTCGGTATCGACGTTTGAGCCCTTCTGGACAAGGATCTGCTTGATAGTGCCCGCTGCGGGAGCGACGATCTCATTCTCCATCTTCATAGCCTCGAGGATAACGATGATATCGCCCGCGTTGACTGCGTCGCCGACAGCCTTATTGACGGCAAGAATTGTGCCGGGCATCGGTGCGATGACCTTGGTGCCGTCGGCGGGGGCTGCTGCGGGTGCAGCAGGGGCGGCGGGAGCTGCGGGGGCAGCTGCCGGAGCGGGAGCAGCGGCGGGTGTCGGGGCTGCCGCAGGTGCGGCGTCGGTGACAGAAGTGATTACTGCCTCGGTCTCCTCGACCTCGACCTCATAGCTTTTACCGTTAAGGTTTACTATATATTTCATGATTATTTATCCTCCGTTATCTTGATGGATTTGAAGCTCAGTCTGTTAAGCGGGATGCCGCTCTCATTGCTGACTATTGCCATTATGACCGCTGCGGTGGGCTCGTCAACGCCGACAAGCTGAACGCCTGCGCTCGGTGCTGCGGGAGCAGCGACGGGTGCGGCTGCAGGAGCGGGTGCCTCGGCGGCGGGGGCAGCCGACTTCTTGGAGACTGCGCCCTCAAGCGCTCTGACTATCTTTGAAATGCCCTGGATGAGCACGGCGAGGATGCCGAGCTCAACGAGGACGATCAGAATGCCTACGAGCGCAACGATGAGCATACTGCCCGTCAGCTCCAGATTATTCGGAATATTCTTGATTATCTCGATAATGTTGATGTTGTCACTCATACTCTTTCACCTCAATCGACCTTTCTTATGGTATAGGAGAAGGTGTTCTTTTTCTTAGCGTCCCTCTTGTCAAAGAAAGCCTCTGCCTGAGTGGGGAACGCAATATAGGAGAGCACGTCCTCATCGCAGGTCGCTCTGCTGCCGAGATAAGCTCTCGCAGCCTCAACACCCGGCTCAAGAGTATCGGCAAATCTGCCGGTGTAGGGCTTCTCGTCGCCGAGGACGAGCTTCTGGAGCTCGGGGCTGACTTCGCCGGGAGCCTTGCCGTATTCGCCCTTGATATAGCTCTTGACTTCCTTGGAGATATTCTTGTATCTCTCGCCTGAGAGGACGTTGGCGGTCGCCTGGACGCCGACCATCTGGCTCATCGGGGTGACAAGCGGAGGATAGCCGAGATCCTTACGGACTCTGGGAGTCTCCTCAAGCACTTCGTCGAGCTTATCGAGCTTCTTCTGAGCCGTAAGCTGGGCGACAAGGTTTGAGAGCATACCGCCGGGGATCTGATAGATAAGGGCGTCGGTCTGAGTGCCCATAACGACGGGATTCAGCAGGCCGCTCTTGAGCGCCTTATCACGGATGGGCTTGAAGAAATCGTTTATCTCCTTGCAGACCTTCTCATCGACGCCGACCTCGTAGCCGAGCTGTCTGAGAGCGTATACAAGGGTCTCGGTGGCGGGCTGTGAAGTGCCGCCCGAGAAGCTGGAGATAGCGGTGTCGATAACATCCGCGCCCGCCTCAACGCACTTGAGCAGGGTCATGAAGCCGAGGCCGGTGGTGGAGTGGGTGTGGACAACGACGGGAACCTTGACGGTCTCTTTGAGAGCCTTGACAAGGTCATAGCCCTCCTTGGGGCTCATAATGCCCGCCATATCCTTAACGCATATTGAGCCTACGCCGAGGGATTCGATCTGCTTTGCAAGCTTGACATAGCTCTCAAGGTTATGAATGGGGCTGAGGGTGTAGCATATCGTGCCGGAGGCGATGGCGCCGTTCTTGAGCGTCTCATCGACCGCCACTTCGATATTGCGTACATCGTTAAGCGCGTCGAAGATACGGATTATGTCGATGCCGTTCTCAACGCTCTTCTTGACGAAAAGGCGCACGACATCGTCGGGGTAATGCTTGTAGCCGAGGAGATTCTGACCTCTGAGAAGCATCTGGAGCTTGGTATTCGGGCAGGCCGCTCTGATCTTGCGCAGCCTCTCCCACGGATCCTCATTGAGGTAACGCAGGCAGGAGTCGAAGGTGGCTCCGCCCCAGCACTCGAGTGAGTAATAGCCCGCTTTGTCCATCGTGCTGAGAATCGGCTCAAAATCGCTGAACGGCATTCTCGTGGCTATCAGAGACTGGTTGGCGTCTCTGAGCACTGTCTCTGTGAAATTAACTTTCATGGCTTTTTATCCTTTCTGGAGCCGGGGCAAAGAAACCCCGAGAACGATTTACATGGGTCAAAATTCGATGCGCTCGGCAATGTAATCCTCAAGCGCGTCAACGCGGATCCTCTCCTGCTGCATGGTGTCTCTGTCTCTGACGGTGACGCAGTTATCCTCAAGGGAGTCGAAATCGAAGGTGATGCAGATAGGCGTGCCTATCTCATCCTCGCGGCGGTAACGCTTGCCGATGGAGCCGGTCTCGTCGAAGTCCACCATGAACTTCTTCTGCAGCTTCTCATAGACCTTGAGAGCGTCGGGCGAGAGCTTCTTGGAGAGGGGCAGGACTGCCGCTTTATAGGGAGCGACGGCGGGGTTGAGGTGGAGCACGACTCTGGTGTCGTTCTTCTCGGCGTCGATGACCTCCTCGTCATATGCTTCGCAAAGCAGGGCGAGCACAGTTCTGTCAAGGCCGTAGGTGGACTCGATGATGAACGGGATGAATTTTTCATTGGTCTCGGGGTCAAGATAATCCATCTTCTGACCGCTGTATTCCTGATGCCTCGTAAGGTCGAAATTGGTTCTGTTGTGGGTGCCGTTTATCTCGCCCCAGCCGAACGGGAAGAGGAACTCGATATCGCACGCCGCCTTGGCGTAGTGGGCGAGCTTCTCGTGGTCGTGGAAGCGGAGATTCTCGGGATTGATGCCGAGATCCTCGTAATACTGTCTGCCGTACTGCTTGAAGTATTCGTAAAGCTCGGTGTCGGTGCCCTCTTTGCAGAAGGTCTGGAACTCCATCTGCTCAAACTCAATGGTGCGGAAGGTGAAGTTGCCGGGGGTTATCTCGTTTCTGAAGGCCTTGCCTATCTGGCCGATGCTGAACGGCAGCTTGGCTCTCATCGAGCGCTGCACGTTGAGGAAGTTGACATATTCGCCCTGAGCGTTCTCGGGTCTGAGATAGATAACGCTCTTAGCGTCATTGGTAACGCCCCTGTAGGTCTGGAACATCAGGTTGAATTCCCTGATAGGGGTGAAGTTATGCTTGCCGCAGTGGGGGCAAGGAATTGAATGAGCCTTGATAAACTCAAACATCTCGTCCTTGGTCATGCCGTCGGCATGAGCGTTGGGGTCAAAGTCGTCGATGAGGTTATCCGCTCTGTGACGCATTTTGCACTCCTTGCAGTCAAGCAGAGGGTCGGAGAAGCTGGCAACATGGCCGCTTGCCTCCCATACTCTGGGGTGCATGAGGATATCCGCGTCGACCTCATAGCTGTTTTTTCTCTCCTGGATAAATCTCTTTCTCCACGTGTCTTTGACGTTATTCTTCAGCCTTGCGCCGAGGGGGCCGTAGTCCCAAGTGTTGGCAAGGCCGCCGTAGATCTCGCTGCCGGCGAAAATGAAGCCTCTGCCCTTACAAAGAGCGACGATTTTATCCATGGTTTTTTCCTGATTTTTCATCATATCCAAAACTCCCGCCATTATAATGATATTGTGTTATATCATACATTAAATATCCGTCAAAGTCAATATTTTACGGCTCGGATAAGGTAGAAAAAAAGGCTGCTTTATGCAGCCTTTTTGGTTAAAAATACTATAGTAACCGCTGCGTCAGCAATTCTTGTTGCTTATCGGCCGCCTTATCAGCAGCCCGAGCAGCGCCGCACCGTTGAACGGTATCAGCGGATAGAGGTAGCACTGCCCCGTGACCGTCTTGGTCGTTGCGAGCAGCAGCGCTATGAGCACAACCCCGCCTATCAGACCCCAGAGGTCAAAGAAGGCCACAAGGATTATCAGCACCACGCGCAATATCTTGAAGGCATAGCCCAGCTCGAAGCTCGGCTGAGCGAAATTCGACAGGGCGACAAACGCCATATAGAGCACGACCTCGGGCACAAACCAGCCCGCCGACACGGCGAATTCGCCGAGCACCAGCGCCCCTATCACGCCGAAGGAGCTGCTCAGGGCATTCGGTGTATTGATGGAGGCGAGGCGCATTGCGTCGATGACAAGCTCCACTATCAGCAGCTGCACCAGCACGGGCACGGAATTCGGCTCCTCTATCCTTATAAAATCGAGCCATTGCGGGATATGATCGGGATTCTTGGTAAGCAGATACCACACGGGAATAAGCAGCAGAGTGAGGGCAAAGATTATCATGCGGACTATACGCATATACGACCCGACGAACGGGGACATATAGTAATCGTTGGTATCCTGCAAAAAATCGAATATACCTGTCGGGATTATCATTGCGGCGGGCGAATTATCGGTGAGTATCACTATGCTCCCCTCGAGCACGCTTGCTGCGGCGGCATCCGGGCGCTCGGTATACCTGACCTTTGGGAACGGGTTATACCTCTGCTTCGGTACAAGGCACTCTATCAGGCTCTGCTGGCTCATTGAGAGCGAATTTATGCGTATGCCGTCTATCTTTTTTCTCACAACGTCGAGCAGCTCGGGCTTCGCCTTGCCGTCCATGTAGCAGATAACGATATCCGTCTTTGCCTTCTCGCCCGCCGAATGCGCCTCCATTGTGAGGGCGGTGTCCCTTATCCTGCGGCGAATGAGGGCGGTGTTAAACACTATAGTCTCCACAAAGCCGTCGTGAGCGCCGCGCAGCACCCTGTCGTTCTCCGGCTCGTCGACCGAGCGGGAGGGATAGGTTCTTGCATCTATCACTATCGCCTCGGCGAAGCCCTCGACTATCATACCGACCGCGCCCGAGAGCACCGCCGTGATGAACTCCACTCTCTTGGCGACCACATCCGTCTCCACATATGGCACATAGGTGTCGGCAAAGGCTCTGGTGTCGGCAAGCCCCTGTATCACGTCATCCGTGGCCTTCATAAAATAAGCCATTATTTTCTCCATAAGGTCATCCTTACAGAAGCCGTCGACCAGATAGAGCCTCGCCCGCCTGCTGCCGACCTTCACTTCTCTGCCCAGCAGGTCAAAGCTCGCCTTTAGCCTGAACGCCGCGTCAAGCTCGGCGACGGTCTTGTCGTAATTCGGCGCAAATACATTCTCCACTTTTTCTCATCCCCGCACATTACAAGAATATCCTTTATATTATTTCACCGCATTTCAGCGATATTCATTATAGAGATTGACAATAGCGTTCCATGTCAGGGCGCCGACGGCTCCCGTCTGCTCAAGCCCGCTGAGCTTCTGCACGGCGATAACGGCATTCTTCGTCTCATTGCCGTATACTCCGTCCACCGCGACGCTCGGCACGGCGGAGTTATTCGCCGCTATCACGTTAAGGAACGTCTGGAGCTGAGTGACCACATTGCCGCTCGCACCGGTAGTTATAACATATCCGGGGTAGAGCAGCGAGGAATATGAGCGGTATTCGTCGGGCAGCGAATTGAGCGTGCTGAAATAAGCGTCCTGAAGCCTGTTCCATGTGTCTCTGCCGACTATTCCGTCCGCCGTCAGGCCGTATTCGCTTTGGAACGCCTTGACCGCATTCTCGGTCGCCGGGCCGAATATGCCGTCGGCGTCGATCGAGGGCAGGCGGTTATTAAAGAATGAAAGAAAATTAAGATAATATTGTATCAGCTTCACTTCGTTGCCCCTGCTGCCGCGGCGCAGCGAGGTGCTGTATATCCTGTCAATATCCGATATGGTTATTCCCTCGGAATAAAGCTCCGACACCTTTATGACGGCATTATATATCCTTTTTATTTTATACCACGTCGCCCTGCCGACAATGCCGTCCACGGCGAGGTTGAATATGCTCTGGAACTGCCGCACCGCCGCCCTCGTGGTCGCCTCAAACACACCGTTGGTCTGCGGGATATTCGGTATCGACGGGTAGTTGCGCCTGATCCTGTTGAGCTGGCGCTGGATCGTTCGGACATCCTCACCCACCGTGCCGAGGCGCAGCAGAGTGCCGGGGTAGGATTCCCTGATATTCTTGACGGGCACATTTCTCACAAGGTTGATATCCGAGCCGTAATAATTGCGGAGTATCTGTATCGGAGTTCTGCCCTGGTTTGCCAGGGTGACGGTCCCCCACTGCGACATTCCCTTGCAGGTGACGTTTTTGCCGTCGCAATACTCGGCGAAATACGGCTGTATCTGATTGCCCTTTGTGATGTAGCTGTTGAATATCTCGTCGACTATCCTGCTGATATTGCCGAAGATATCCCTGCCGTCGATATACGCCTGATCGTAGGCGGTGGAGTTTGTGATATCGAAGTTATAGCCTCTGCTGCGGTAATACTCCGTGTAAATTCGATTGAGCGCAAGGGAAATCTGGGCGTATATGTTCGCCCTGAGCGAATTCTCGGGCCAGGTGGGGTAGACCTCGCTTGAAGCCACATTCTTTATGTAGCCCGTGAACGGGACCCGCACATTCTTTGCCGAGGAATCCGGCCTGCCGAGGTGAACGGTGATGAAATCGGGTATAACGGGTGTTGCCATGCTCTCGCCCTCCTCAAAGTGAATTCCGCTCGGACTGATCCACCACTATCGGATCGGGCTCCTGAGCGCCCGCCGCCTTAGCCAGCATAGCGACCGGCTGAATGGATTCCGTGCCCGAGAATACCGGCACATTGGTGAATATCGCTCTGACAAATGAGGGGTGCTCGACATAGACCGAGTAGACGGCGAACGGCGCCTTGCCTCCGTTATCCTCCTGCTGCGAGATGGACTTCGGCGGGGCGGGCAGAGTGACAGAGGCGCTGCTGCCGTTTACATTGGTAAGCCCGTCGAACACCGTCACGTTGCCGCTCGGCAGGGGCAGGAATATCATCACTCTTGCGCTGCAAATGCCGAAGGCTCTGTTGGCGGCGGTGGCCTCAACTCGCATGGTGCCCGTTTCGTCGTTTGCGGTAAGGAATTCGTTTATCTCTCTGCATCTGCGCCGCTGCTCCTCCGTGGCGGTCGGCTCGTTTGCGATTATCTCGCAGCTCTGCCGCAGCAGCCTCGGGATATCCGCCGACGCCGACTGATTATTCATCGTGTCGGGCGTGTTGCTGCCCGACATTGAGGCAAGATTCCTTGCGGGCGTTATCTGCACCTGCGCTGGCTCGGCTTCGGCCTCCGGCTCAGGCTCGGGTTCTGGCTGCGGCTCCGGCTCGGGCGTCGGGGCGGGCAGAGGGTCGCTCCTGTCACGCTCATAGCTCGTGCCGCCGCTCTCGGCGTCCATCTGCCGTTTCTCCCGCTCGTCAGGCTCCTCGCCCACGGAATTCTTTCCGCTATTCATCCTGCTGAATTCGATAAGCTCCCGTCTGTATCTGTCCATGAGCCTCTCCAACTCTCGATTATCCATAGCACGACCTCCTGTTTAGTTTGCTATCAACAATATATTTTCGCTCAAGCAAAAATGTTCCTCTTACAGAGAAAAAAGTATTCCAATGCCGCCGCATATATGATACAATGTATATATGACGGGCGGGCTTTGAAAAAATTCGTTTTTTCTGTCACCTTTTGCCCTCCCGCATCGTGTATATAATGAAAGCGACAAAAGGAAAGCGGTGATGCCCTTGGAGGTTATCAGACTCGACCCGCAGAGAGCGGAAAACGCGGTCAATGCCTACGGCGACTCCCTGCTACGCCTGTGCTCGGTAATGCTGGGCAACAGGGAGGACGCTCTCGACGCCGTGCAGGAGACCTTTCTCAAGTACATGACCAAGTCCCCCGCCTTTAACGACTCGGAGCACGAGAAGGCATGGCTGCTCAGAGTCGCCTCAAACGAATGCAAGGATATGCTCAGAATGCGCAGGCACAGCAGCCTCCTGAGCCTTGACGATATCAGGGAGTTGGGAGCCGAAAGTGAGGACGATGCGCAGGTCCTCGCCCTGCTCTGCTCGCTCGACGAGAAATATCGGGCGGTGATCCAGCTGCATTACGTTGAGGGCTACAAAATTTACGAGCTTGCAGAGATACTCGGCATCACGCAGGCCGCCGTCAAGAAGCGGCTCCAGCGCGGCCGTGAGGCTCTGCGCTCGATGATGGAAAAGGAGGCGGAATGATGGACGATATTTTTGAAAAACTGCAAAGATCGCAGGACGGGATAAAGCTCTCAAACGACGAAAAAGCGCGGCTCATCTCTGCCTGCCGCACCGAGCCCGCAAAGCAAAAGAGATCGGCCTGCAAGCGCGTCATAGCGCTCTCCGCAGCCGCCGCGGCAATTGCGATAACGGCGCTTTTCGCCGTGCCGAATATGCTCCTCGCAGGCAGCAAAGGCTCCGACTCGGTCTCTCAGGAAAAGGGAGACGGTTTCTACTCGTATGACGAGAGCTTTGACGGGTATATCAACGAAAATAACCAGGAGCAAGCCGCCGACGTGGCAACAGACATTTTGCATCAGTCTTACAGGACGATATACTACTTGATCCCTCAGCAATTCATCGACCTCGCGGACGAGGACGAATATGAACGCTGGTGCGGAAGCCAAAACACATACGACGGCATGGCGATAGTCGGATTTGTCAGGCATTTCGGCATATCAAAGGAAGAATTCGACAAGGCAAACGGGCTGTACGCCGCCTCGCTCGCCGAGAAATACGGTGTCTCTCCCTTGCTGATGCCCGCCGACTACCCCGAGCAGGAGGACTACGAGGTCTTTAACTCCGATATCATCTACTCCGGCGACGACAAAAAGATCAACGCATACTACCGTGAAAAGGAATACCCCTATCAAAGCGAAGCGGAATTCGCCGCCTCGGGCAAAGGCTCTGACGCGGTCGAATTTCAAACTGAATAAAGAAAGGTGACAATTATGAAAAAGCTACTCGCGATCCTCGCCTGCCTGCTCATTCTCTGCTCGTTCGCAGCCTGCGCGGCGGGAAGCAAGGCGGCACCCGGCAACGAGCTTTACGTCGATCAGGCGGCAGCGGAGGACGGCATATCCTACGGCTCGATAAAAGGCGACGGCATGAGCGAAGAGGTCTCTCAGGTCACTTCGGCCGACGGCGCTATCGAGGAGAAGATAGTCAAGACCGTTAATCTGACGGTGGAGACCAAGGAATACGAGCAGTATATCTCAGCCATCCGTTCGGACGTGGCTGCGTCGGGCGGATATGTCGAGACCTCCTCGCTCAACGACAGCTACTCGGGCAGAAACTCCCGCTATGCGAGCTTCGTTTTCAGAATTCCCGCCGATAAGCTCGACGAATTCCTGCAAAAGGCCGGCGAGAACGGCAAGATCACATTCCAGAAGGAGGATCAGCTCAACGTAACGCTCGAATATGTGGATATCCAGAGCCGCATCAAGGCCTACACCACCGAGCGCGACACTCTTCTTGAATTGCTCAAGAAGGCCGACGACCTCAAGGACGTTATCTCAGTGCAGGAGCGCCTCTCAGACGTCAATTATCAGATAGAGAATTATACCTCTCAGCTCAGGGTGCTTGAGAACAGGGTAAGCTACAGCACCGTGAGCCTTGACCTCTATGAGGTCGAGCGTGTGACCGAGGACGAGACCTCGCTCAGCGGCGAGATCAAAAACGCCCTTGCGGAGAATTGGAGTAACCTGAAACAGGGTATCCGCGATTTCATCGTGTGGTTCGTCGGCGGGCTGCCGATAATCATACCCGTCGCCGTGCTGATAGCGGTCGCGATCATCGTTCTGTGCAAGGTCATCAAAAAGCGCAGGGCAAAGAAAAATATAGGCTGATAAACCGAATATTCGGCTCAACGTGGGCGGCTCAATACGGGCTGCCCGCAGTTTTTTAATATATATTAGCACTCTCAGCCTGAGAGTGCTAATATTTACAAACAGTTAACAAACAGATAACAAAATATGCAATAACGGGGGATATAATATGGTCGTCAAATGAAGAAAGGCAATGACAAAGGAAGCGATACCAATGAATCGGATAAAGAATTCTCAAAGCGTTTCGGCCTCCGATTCGGCCGAAAACAAAAAATAAAATGAATCGGAAAATATAATTTTCGGAGGATTTTTATTATGTTTGAACTTAGACCTTATACCCGCAGGAATCACATGGCTAACTACAATCCGTTCCGTGAGATGGACGAATTTGAAAAGAATTTCTTCGCAGACCCGTTCTCAATGTTTGACACCGGTGCCATTGCGGAGTTCAAGACCGATATTACCGATAACGGCGACAGCTACCTGCTGGAGGCCGACCTGCCCGGATTCGACAAGAAGGATATCAAGCTCGACATCAACGGCGATTGGCTCACCATCAACGCCGAGCGTCACTCGGAGCATGAGGAAAAGGATAAGAAAGATAAGTACATCTGCTGCGAGCGTTCCTACGGCTCCTACAGCCGCCGTTTCAATGTATCGGGCGTCAAGACCGACGAGATAAAGGCGAAGTACGACAACGGCGTGCTGAAGCTGACCCTGCCCAAGAAGAGCGAGGAGCTACCCGAATCCCATCACCTTGAAATCGAATAAAGCCCTGTATCAAAGAGGGGCAGCTTCGCGCTGCCTCTCTTTTTTTCACCGTTTCTTCCTCGCGGAATAAGCTGTAAATGGAGAACTCCAAGGAGGAATGGTATGAAATCAGATCTGACTTTAGATAGAATCCCCGTCGGTGAAGCGGTCACGGTCGCCTACCTCGGTGAGAGCGGCATACGCCGCAGGCTGACAGATATCGGGCTGGTGTGCGGTGCGGAGACGGTCTGCATAGGCGAAAGCCCGCTCGGCGACCCGAGGGCTTATCTCATCGACGGTGCGGTCATAGCCCTGCGCCGCCGTGACTGCTCGGCGATTAGCGTTATTCGGCAGGGTGATAACGGTGAAAACGGATAACACCCGCCCCGTTATTGCTCTTGCGGGCAACCCGAATGTGGGCAAGAGCACGGTATTCAACAGCCTGACGGGGCTGAGACAGCACACGGGCAACTGGTCGGGCAAGACCGTCGAAAACGCTTACGGCGGCGTTAAGCTCGGCTGCGCTGAATACACCGTCGCCGACCTGCCCGGAACATATTCGCTGACCCCGCACTCCGCCGAGGAGGAGGCCGCGCGTGATATGCTCTGCTTTTCTTCTCCGTACGCCGTGACGGTCGTCTGCGACGCGGAACGAATTGAAAGAAGCATGGCTCTTGTGATGCAGGCGGCTGAAATATGCCCCAAAACCGTAGTATGCGTGAACCTCATGGACGAAGCGCGGCGCAACGGAGTTTCGCTCGATTTGGATATTATTTCCCGTCGGCTGGGGCTACCCGTCGTCGGCGTTACCGCCCGAAAGCACCGAGGAGCAGAGCCGCTGAAAAAAGTATTGGCAAATCTCGATAAATATGAATTCTCACCCGTAAACATAAGATATCCTGAGCCTGTCGAGCAGGCAATTTCGCTCATAGAGCCTATCGTCACGACAAAACAGAGCAGGTTCAACGCAAGGTGGCTTGCAGTGCGCCTGCTTGACTGCGACACCGCGCTGAAAGACGGGCTTAGCAAGTCGCTCGGCAACGAATTTTTTGACGACCCCGAGCTGCGGCTCGCTTTGTCGAGGGCAAAGGCTCTGCCCGGGCTGCGCGACCTCACGGGTGACGAGCTCGGCGACATGATAGCCGAGGGCACGGTTGCTACGGCGCACGATATCTGTATGGGAGCGGTTAAAAGGTCGAAAAGCCATTCGGAATTTGACCGCCGCCTCGATAAGCTCCTCACCGGCAGGCTGACCGCCTACCCCGCCATGCTGCTGATGCTCGCTCTCGTGCTCTGGCTCACCGTCAGCGCCGCAAACTACCCCTCCGCCCTGCTCTCCGAGCTGCTTTTCGGCTTTCAAGATAAACTGACGGCGCTGTTTATTCGCCTGAACGCTCCCGAATGGCTGCACGGCTGCCTCGTGCTCGGGGCATACCGAGTGCTGGCGTGGGTGGTGTCGGTGATGCTGCCGCCGATGGCGATATTCTTCCCGCTTTTTACCCTGCTTGAGGATCTGGGCGTGCTGCCGAGGATAGCGTATAACCTTGACCGCCCCTTTGCCGCCTGCAACGCTTGCGGCAAGCAGGCGCTGACAATGTGCATGGGCTTCGGCTGCAACGCCGTAGGCGTGACGGGCGGCAGGATAATCGACTCTCCGCGCGAACGCATCCTCGCCGTGCTGACAAACAATTTCGTTCCCTGCAACGGCAGATTCCCGACGCTTATAGCCCTCGCGGGCGCATTTTTCATCGGCACAGGAACGGCTTCAACGCTGCTCGGCTCGCTCGCCGTGACGGCTGCCGTGGTGCTCGGGGTGCTGATGACCTTCGCCGCCACAAAGCTGCTCTCGGCGACCCTGCTTCGGGGCGCGGCCTCGGCATTCACGCTCGAGCTGCCGCCGTATCGTGCGCCGCAGGTCGGCAAGGTGATAATCCGCTCCGTGCTCGACCGCACCCTCTTTGTGCTCGGCAGGGCAGCCGCCGTCGCCGCACCCGCGGGGCTGGTCATCTGGGCGGCGGCAAACATCAATGTCGGCGGGGCTTCGCTGCTGGCGCACTTTGCCGAATTTCTCGACCCTATAGGGCGGGTAATGGGGCTTGACGGCGTGATACTCACCGCCTTTATTCTCGGCTTCCCCGCCAACGAAATAGTGCTGCCGATAATGATAATGGCTTACTCCGCCCTCGGCTCGCTGCCC
>SAMEA104315427__coassemble_663_pt1 | contig 26037 bp, 20 predicted proteins | sample SAMEA104315427__metabat2_low_PE_039 | metagenome-assembled genome bin SAMEA104315427 (sample SAMEA104315427) | gut metagenome | biome: Monkey gut; feature: monkey-associated habitat; material: faeces | place: China | collected 2013
GCCCAGAGCACGGAGTCAACATCGAGGAGCTTGAGCCGCGCTCGTTCTCGTTCAACAATCCTTTCGGCGCGTGCCCCAAGTGTCTCGGCCTTGCCGCATTTATGAAGGTCGACCCCGATCTGCTCGTGCCCGACGGCAACCTCTCTATCCGTCAGGGCGCAATAAAGGCGAGCGGCTGGTCGGTCTCCGACGGCGGCACGATAGCTCAAATGTATTATGAGGGCTTGGCCGCAGCTTACGGCTTCTCGCTTGAAACGCCGTTCAACAAGCTCTCAAAGCAGGCAAAGGATGTGCTTTTTTACGGCACAAAGGGCAAAAAGATAAAGCTCGAGCGCCGCAACGAATACGGCAGCGGCACTTATATGACCGATTTTGAGGGTGTTATCAACAATGTCGAGCGCCGATACAGGGAGACGACCAGCGAATACTCCCGCTCGGAGATAGAGTCGATAATGTCGATAACGAAATGCCCAGAATGCGGCGGCGCAAGACTCAAAAAAGAGTCGCTCGCCGTGACCGTCGGCGGCATAAATATAGCGGAATTCACCGAGAAATCAATAGCCGAGGAGCTGAAATTTCTTGACTCCCTTGTGCTGACCGAGCGCGAGAGCATGATAGCCGAGATGATAATCAAGGAGATAAAGAGCCGCCTTTCGTTCCTGTCGAGCGTGGGCCTCGATTACCTTGACCTTGCAAGAGCCTCTGCCACCCTCTCGGGCGGCGAAGCCCAGCGTATAAGGCTCGCGACACAGATAGGCTCGTCGCTCATGGGCGTGCTCTATATCCTTGACGAGCCGAGCATCGGCCTGCATCAGCGCGACAACGAAAAGCTGCTCTCGACCCTGCGCCATCTGCGCGACATAGGCAACACCCTGATAGTCGTTGAGCATGACGAGGATACGATGAGAGCCGCGGATTATATTGTTGATGTCGGTCCCGGCGCGGGCATCCACGGCGGCGAGATAGTTGCGGCCGGCACGGTCGACGACATAATCAACTGCGAGCGCTCTATAACGGGTCAATACCTGAGCGGCAGGCGATTCATACCCGTGCCCGAGAAGCGCAGGGCGGGCAACGGCAAGGTGCTGACCGTCCACGGCGCAAAGGAAAATAATCTGAAGAATATCGACGTTGAATTCCCGCTCGGCAAATTCATCTGCGTGACGGGCGTATCGGGCAGCGGAAAGTCCTCGCTCGTCAACGAGATCCTCAATAAGCACCTCGCAAACGAGCTGAACGGAGCGCACAAGATAAGCGGCAGCTTCGACTCGATAACGGGACTTGAGAACCTCGACAAGGTGATAACCATCGACCAATCCCCCATCGGCAGGACTCCGCGCTCAAACCCCGCCACCTACACGGGAGTATTCAACGATATCCGCGATCTTTATGCCTCGACGACCGACGCGAAAAAGCGAGGCTACAAGGCGAACCGCTTCTCATTCAACGTTAAGGGCGGGCGCTGCGAAGCCTGCCAGGGCGACGGCATTGTGAAGATCGAGATGCACTTCCTCGCCGATATATATGTCCCTTGCGAGGTCTGCAAGGGCGAGAGATACAACAGGGAGACCCTTGAGGTCAGATATAAGGATAAGAATATCCACGATATCCTTGAAATGACCGTCGAGGAAGCGATGAATTTCTTTGAGAATATCCCGAAGATCTACCGCAAGATCAAAACTCTCTACGACGTCGGGCTCGGCTATGTTAAGCTCGGTCAGTCGGCGACCACCCTCTCGGGCGGCGAAGCCCAGCGAGTGAAGCTGGCAACGGAGCTGTCAAGGCATTCGACGGGCAAGACCGCGTATATCCTCGACGAACCGACAACGGGTCTGCACACGGCGGACGTTCACCGCCTAATAGATGTGCTGCAAAAATTCGTTGACAACGGCAACACGGTGATAGTGATAGAGCACAACCTCGACGTTATCAAGACAGCGGACCATATAATCGACCTCGGTCCCGAGGGCGGCAACGGCGGCGGCGAGATAGTCGTGACCGGCACCCCGGAGGAGGTCGCCGAATGTGAGAAATCGTATACCGGTAAGTACCTGAAGGATATTTTGAAAAGGTGATCTGCTTGTCCTCCTTGCAATATCTTTTTCAACCTTGCGGCCACCTCATCAGTCACTCCGTGACAGCTTCTCCTCAAGGAGAAGCCGACCGACTTAAAGACGCAGTGTTATAAAATGATTCACCTTTGCTCGTTTGACACGGATATCCGCTTCGCGGCCACCTCATCAGTCACTCCGTGACAGCTTCTCCTCAAGGAGAAGCCGACCGAACTAAAGATACGGTGTTATATATGAACGATAAATATAACAAGAAGCTGACCGGCATTTCACAAGCCTTGAGAAGGCAGATGACGCAGCAGGAGCGGCGGCTTTGGTATGAATTCTTAAAAGAATTGCCGATAACCTTTCATCGTCAAAAGGTTATCGGCAGATATATCGTCGATTTTTACTGCGCGAGTGCCAAAATCGTAATTGAGATCGACGGAACCCAGCATTTTCTTGACAAGGGCAAGCAAAGCGACGCCGAGAGAGATGAATTCTTATCCTCGCTCGGTTTAACAGTTTTGCGCTATTCAAACGACGACATAAACACAAGTTTTGAGAGCGTGTGTCAAGACATATTTAACCGCCTTATCACCTGCGGTGCGTTCCCCCCGCCTTCTCCTCGAGGAGAAGGTGTCGCCGCAGCGACGGATGAGGTGTAAAAACATCAGAACATGCAAAAAAGCCGTCGGTCAAACCGGCGGCTTATTTCTATGCTGTTATCAGTCGGCGAGGAGCTCGTCCGCGAGCTGAGCGAGCTGCGCTTCGCTCTCGGCGTTGAGGGCGGATTTGATCCTGACCGTTGTTTCAAGAATGGTGATATTTTTGCTCGACGCAAATTTATCACGCATCACCTTGGCGGCGACGGGCGCCGACGAGCCGTTCTCGATAAGGCCTATCGTCCTGTTGCGGTATCCTCTCTCGGTCAGCCCGTCGATGAAGTGCTTCATAAACGGGAAAATATCCGAGTTATAAGTCGTGGTCGCAAGCACGAGCTTGCCGTAACGGAAGGCGTCCTCTATCGCCTCGGCGATATCCTCCCTTGCAAGGTCTGTGACTACCACATTGGGGCAGCCCTTTGCCCTGAGCATATCGGCGAGCCGCCCGGCAGCTTTCTTTGTATGGCCGTAAACCGAGGTATAAGCTATCATCACGCCCTCGGATTCGGGCTTATATGACGACCAGATATCGTATTTCTCTATGTAATGCCCGAGATCCTCGCTGAGCACGGGGCCGTGGAGCGGGCAGATGATATTTATATCGAGCGCTGCGGCTTTTTTGAGCACGCTCTGCACCTGAGCGCCGTATTTGCCGACGATACCGAAATAGTAGCGACGGGCTTCGCAGTCCCACTCCTCGTCAACATCGAGGGCGCCGAATTTGCCGAAGCCGTCGGCGGTGAAGAGCACCTTATCCGCCTTATCATAGGTGAACATGACCTCGGGCCAATGCACCATCGGGGCGAAAACAAAGGTCAATTCGTGCCTGCCGAGCGAAATGCTTGAGCCATCCTCGACGAGCTGCACCTTGCCGTCAAAATCGTAATCAAAGAAATTCTTCATCATCGTGAGAGTCTTTGAATTCGCAATGACCGTCGCCTCGGGGTAAGCGGTCAGGAAATTGACGATATTCGCCGAGTGATCGGGTTCCATATGCTGCACTACAAGGTAATCGGGCTTCCTGCCGCCGAGCACGGATTCGATATTACCGAGCCATTCTGCGGTGAATCGCGCGTCGACGGTATCCATGACCGCCGTTTTTTCATCGGTGATGACATATGAATTGTACGCCATACCGTTCGGCACGGTGAACTGACCCTCAAAGAGGTCTATTTCGTGATCGTTCACGCCGACATATTTTATATCGTTGGTAATAAACATTTCTTTTCCTCCGGGAATTATTTATTCTTGAAAATTAAGAGCTTACTGAAAACGTAGTTGAGAATGACGACGATGACCTGCACTATGAACTTCGCAACGAAGTCGTTCCACTTGAGGAGCGTGACCATCACAAACATGAACACAAGCTCGACCAGCAGCGAAAAGAGTCTTGCGCCGATGAAGCCGACGAATTCTTTGCCCGCAACGGCGGGCTTCCAGCTCTTTGACTCAAACACGATGAGCTTATTGGTGACAAAGGCGAAGATAACGGCGACAGTCCACGCGATAACGGTGGCGTCGAGGTAATCCGTGCCGCTGCCGAGCAGCTCGAGCGCCTTATCCCAGCCCGCGGAGCCGAGCAGTTTATTGAACACACCCTCCCAGCCTATTGAAATGAATATCTTCTTAAAGATATAAAATGTAACAAGGTTGACTGCCGTGGTCAGCACGCCGAAAATGATATAGGTTATTATCTCTCTGGTGAAAAATTTATCGACCAGCTTGCCGAGGAAGCTCTCACGCTTAAAAATCTTAAATAGCAGCTCTCGCATCTTATCTATCATACGATATTACCGTCCGTTCGTCAGTATTTGGGATAAGTATAGCATATTTTGACTCCGAACGCTACATATTATTTATTAATTTTTTCAAAACCCGCCGATTTGGACGTAAAAAAGCAATAAACTCTTGCATTTTAAATATGATATGTTAAAATAATAGTTTAGTGAGGTAGATAAAATGGTGAATAACGGCGCCCCCGCAAAAAGAATACACTTTCTTGACGAGCTGCGAGGGCTTGCCGTATTCTGCATGGTGTTTTATCACGCATTCTTCATTATCGGCTCGATGTTCGGCATCGGATGGGCGTATAAGCTCTTTGATTTCTTTGAGCCTGTCCAGCCGCTGTTTGCGGGGATATTTATCGCCCTTTGCGGCATCTCATGCAGCCTGTCGAGGAATAATCTCAAGCGAGGGCTGCGGCTGCTTGCCGTGGCTGCGGGCTTCACGCTCGTGACGGCGCTTATACTGCTGCTGATGGGTATTGAGGGGTGCGAGATCTACTTCGGCATTCTGCATTTTCTCTCGATAGCTATTATCCTGTGTGCGCTGCTCTCAAAGCCGCTCGGGAGGCTCAGCCCCACAGCGGGAATGCTTATCTGCGCCGTGCTTTATCCCTTCACAAGCGGGATCGAGGACGGAGTGCTCGGCTACGGCGAGCTGATATCGCTGCGGCTGCCCTCGGCGCTCTACACCACAAATATCCTGATGCCGTTCGGCATATATTCGCCGTCGTTTTACTCGGGCGATTATTTCCCGATATTCCCGAATATATTTATCTTCCTTTTCGGATTTTTCATCGGCAGGCACTGCGTGATGAATTCCTTCCCCGAGAGCCTGTATAAGCAAAGGAGCCGTTTCCTCGGCTTCCTCGGCAGGCGGGCGCTCATTATCTACATTGTCCATATGCCGCTGATATATCTTGCGGCTTATATTATAATCAAAATGATAGGAGTTATGGTATCATGAGTGAAGCATGCAGCGGCAACTGCTCATCATGCTCGAGCAACTGCTCGTCGAGAGAGGCTCAGGATCTGAGGATCCCCTGCGGCCCGTTCAGCAATGTCGGCAAAGTAATCGGCGTTGTCAGCGGCAAGGGCGGCGTCGGCAAATCGCTCGTCACCTCTTTGCTCGCAAGCGCAATGCAGGCCAGAGGCAAGGCCTGCGCCGTGCTCGACGCGGATATAACAGGCCCGTCAATACCGAAATCCTTCGGCATCAAGGGCAGAGCCAAGGCGGACGAAACCGGTCTGCTCCCCGAAGAGAGCAAGACGGGCATCAAAATAATGTCGGTCAACCTGCTGCTTGAGAGCGAGGATTCGCCGGTGGTTTGGAGAGGTCCCGTCATATCGGGCGTTATCCAGCAATTTTGGAAGGACGTGTCATGGGGCGACGTCGACTATATGTTTGTCGATATGCCTCCGGGGACGGGCGACGTGCCCCTGACGGTGTTCCAAAACCTGCCCGTTGACGGCATAATCATCGTCACCACCCCGCAGGAGCTTGTCACGATGATAGTCAAAAAGGCTTACAATATGGCGAAGCTGATGAATATACCCGTGCTCGGCATAGTCGAGAATATGAGCTACGCCGTTTGCCCCGACTGCGGCAAGGAATTCAGCATATTCGGTGAAAGCCATATTGATGAAGTGGCCGAGGAGCTCGGCGTGCCCGTGCTCGCAAGGCTGCCCATCGACCCTCGCAACGCATCGCTCGTCGACAAGGGCGCGGTCGAGCTGGCGGACGACAAATATATCGCAGGCGCGGTCGAAGCGCTGCTTAAATAATCGCCGAGACATAAAAGATCAGGAGTGATATGAAATGTTAGACATAAGATTTTTAAGAGAGAACCCCGACGTTGTCAAGGAAAACATCAAAAAGAAGTTCCAGGACAAGAAGCTGCCCCTCGTTGACGAGGTCATCGAGCTTGACGCCGCTTCAAGAGCGGTCAAGCAGGAGGCGGACTCCCTCAGAGCAAACAGAAACAAGGTCTCCAAGGAGATAGGCGCTCTGATGGCTCAGGGCAAGAAGGACGAGGCCATGGCAGCCAAATCCAAGGTAACGGAATTCTCCGAGAGACTTGCCGAGTGCGAGCGCCTCGAAGCCGAATACTCCGAGAAGATAACCAAGATAATGATGGTCATACCGAATATCATCGACCCCTCCGTGCCCATCGGCAAGGACGACAGCGAAAACGTCGAGGTCACGAAGTACGGCGAGCCTGTAGTGCCCGACTTCGACATTCCCTACCACACCGACATCATGGAACGCTTCAACGGCATCGACCTTGACGCCGCAAGAAACGTCGCAGGCAACGGCTTCTATTACCTTTGCGGCGATATCGCAAGGCTTCACTCCGCCGTTATCTCCTACGCAAGGGATTTCATGATAGACAGAGGCTTCACCTACTGCGTGCCGCCCTTCATGATCCGCAGCAACGTCGTCACAGGCGTTATGAGCTTTGCGGAGATGGACGCAATGATGTATAAGATCGAGGGAGAGGATCTCTATCTCATCGGCACGAGCGAGCACTCAATGATAGGCAAATATATCGACACCATCATCGAGGAGGATACCCTCCCCCACACTCTCACCAGCTACTCCCCCTGCTTCCGCAAGGAAAAGGGCGCCCACGGCATCGAGGAGAGAGGCGTTTACAGAATTCATCAGTTCGAGAAGCAGGAGATGATAGTAGTCTGCAAGCCCGAGGACAGCATGATGTGGTTTGACAAGCTCTGGAAGAACACCGTCGATCTCTTCCGCTCGCTCGATATCCCCGTAAGGACTCTCGAATGCTGCTCCGGCGACCTCGCAGACCTCAAGGTCAAGTCCTTTGACGTTGAAGCATGGTCACCCAGGCAGAAGAAATACTTTGAGGTCGGCTCCTGCTCCAACCTCGGCGACGCTCAGGCCCGCAGGCTGAAGATCAGGGTGAACGGCAAAAACGGCAAATACTTTGCCCACACGCTCAACAACACCGTCGTCGCGCCCCCGAGAATGCTTATCGCCTTCCTTGAGAACAACCTGAACGCCGACGGCAGCGTCAACGTCCCCGTCGCCCTCAGGCCTTACATGGGCGGCAAAGAGAAGCTCATCCCCGTTAAATAATCGCAATAATTATTTACAGCCGCTGCTCTTTCGGGCAGCGGCTTATCATTTTTGAAACAATTGTGAACATTTTTGATTTTTAGTTGACTTTTTGACTGATTTCAAATAAAATACTTGAAGCATAAATAAATTTTGGAGGTGCTTTTTTGGCGAAGGCGGAATACAGAAGCTCCATACGCTCAAAAAATCTCATTAAGAAAGCGCTAGCAAAGCTGCTTCATGAAAAGGAGCTTAGCAAGATAACCGTCTCGGACATCATCCGCGAGGCAGATATAAGCCGAGGCACATTTTACGCTCACTTTCCCGATGTTGCGGGTGTCGTCGAGCAGATTGAAAAGGAGGAGCTTGAGAAGGTCATGGCGCTCTTTGACGGGTACGACCTTGAGCCGAATGCCGCCGAGATAGACAAGCTCCTGCAGCTCGCCTGCGAATACATGAGCAGGGACATGGAGTATTACAGAATGCTCACCCAGTCCAACCTGCTCAACAACTTCGTGGTGCGTCTTATCAATATCTACTACGATAAGCTCTTTGACTCGCTTCATGAGAAATACCCCGACTATGACAGGAATGAGATCGACCTCTATCTGCTCTATATCTCCAGCGGTACAAAAACCGTTCTGATGGGCTGGCTCAACGGAGATATTAAAGGCGCACCGTCGGATATATCGGCGAAGCTCAGCAGGCTCATCAATTGCAGCCGCAGTTTTCTTTAATAATGCAAAAAATCACCCGACCGTATTCAGTCGGGTGATTTGCTTTTTCGCTTAGAATCTGCTGCCGAAGATCTTGCAGCCTATCTTCTCAATGAGGAAGAGCATGATGGTGAAGGCCCTTGTGCGATATATGCTGAGGAAGAGCTCGCCCGCAAAGGTATCAAAAAACCAGTATCTTGTCGGGATATCCTTGTCAACTCTGTTCTCATATTTCAGCTCGAACGGCTGTGAATAGGTCACGCCGCCCTCGCCCTGGAGCTTGAAGCGGACATAGCAGCCGAGCTTGCTCTCGAAATCGTTGAGGTCGATCTTGAGATCGTTGGAGATGACCTTGCCGTCGGCGACCCACTCAATGAGGCTGCAATCCCTTGACTCGTCAAGCACAAGCTCAATGGTGTTCGCCTGCCGGTCGACGATTATGTTCTTGACAAGGGGCACGTTGCCGTTGCCCTCGAAATCGTCAACGCCAGCCTGGATGTGCTTCTCATAGCGGCTGCAAGCGAAGAAGGTGCCGTTGATCATACCGGTCTTGACGGCCTCCTCGGTATTCTCGGGAAGAACGAAATACTCAAAGCTCCTGCCGACTTCGTTTCTGTATTCGCTGTCGTCATCGGCAAATGCCCATATATTTCTGCCGGTGGGTATAACCACCTGAAGCAGCTCATCCCAAAGAGCTCTGTCCGCACGGGTAACATTATCGGTATTATTCTTTATCTCCATACCGAGGCAGGTGTGGTAATCCTTGAAGATATTTGCAAAGTAGGTGATGAAAACATCCCAGTGAGAGCGCTCGGGGTATCTGTTGGAGTTGACCCAGTCGCCCACATGGTTGAGCACGGAATAACCGCCCATCTCCTCGACCTTGGCGGGAGCGGTCCTATAGTCGTTCTCAATGCCCCATTCGCCCTGGCCGTACTCGGTGAAGTAGCCGTTGACGTGAGTCTTTGAGAAAACAGCCATGTTAATCTCGATGCCGCCGGTGATATCGGTCATTCCCCTGCCGCCTCTGTCGGAGCCGGTGGTGATGCGCTGATAATCCTCGTCGCTCATGGGATCGGCTTTTCTGAAGTAATTAAAAACGCCGTTGGTCTTGCGGGGCAGATTCCAGCCGTGGCTGACAACGCCGTGGTCGGTCAGCGCAAGGATATCATAGCCTGCGTCATAATAGAGACCGACCATGTCGGTGATGGTCTCGTCGCCGTCGGAAGCGACCGAATGGGTGTGCAGATTTGCTTTATAATACTGCCAGCTATCCCAATCGACGGTCTCGTAGGGGTTCACGATGGTGTAGTCGGTATCGCCCGCCGCCGATGCGGTAAGCACGGGGCACATGACCGCAGCAGCGATCACGACGGACATAACGACCGCCAAGAGTTTCTTCATAGAGTTAAACCTCCGTATTTTTCTACTGCGTCACAAGCCCGGTCGCAGCGACATGGGTAAATTATATATCCAAACGCAAAAAAAGTCAACCGATTTGTTAACGAATTTAGTACGAGGTGCACAAATACTATTGATTTTCGGACGAATTTATAGTATTATATGGTTGCAAAAAAACTGCAAAGGAAAGGAAATCAAAAATGCAAAAAATATTCTCAATTATCCTTGCGCTCATCCAGTCGATCCTGCTGCTCTTCGGCGCAAACGGCGGCAATGAGAGTGCGTGGCAGCTCGAGAGCGTGCCCGCCTATGACGGCGGCATAGTCTGCAAGACCGTTTATAACGCAGGCTCAGGTCTCAAATGGGACTATGACGGCCCCACCGAGACCGACAGCAAAATGCAGCTCGTAACCGCGACCGACCTCGGCGAATACGAAGCATACTGCTCAAAGCTCGAGGAGAACGGCTTTGTCAAGACCTATTCAAACGTATTCGGCGGCGTTAATTGCAACGCATTCCGTAAGGACGGCAAGCTCTATTACACCTATCTGAGCGAAAATCTCGGCGAGGTCAGGATCATCGAGGATAACGGCACCAATTCCTTTGAGGACTTCGGCTACACCTATTCCGCGGGCTCGGCCGCAACGGTCTATCAGTTCGACCATGTCTACTCGGGTCTTGTCTCCGACAGAGAGCTTTACTCGACCAACGGCATGATGTATATCATCCGCCTTGCCGACAACAGCCTTATCGTCATCGACGGCGGCTCAATCAGGCAGTCCTCCGACAAGAATATCGACGAATGCATCAAATTCATGCACAAGATAACCGGCACCGAGCCGGGCGAGACGATAAAGATCGCCCTCTGGTACGGCACTCACGGTCACAGCGACCATATCACCTTCTTCTATAAGCTCCTCGGCTATTATCACAAGGAGATAGACCTTGAGAGAGCAATGTTCAATTACCCCTCGTTCTCGCTCATCGAGCACGACAAGAGAGCGGATATGTTCCGTGAACGCCTTGTGAAGTATTACCCGAACGTCAAGTATCTCGCGCCGCACACCGGCATGAGCTTCAGCATTGCGAATGTCGACTTTGACGTTATTTACACTCATGAGGACGCTGTTTCCGCTTTCACGGGCAAAACTCCCGTAACCAACGCCAACGACGGCTCGACCGTATGCCGCCTGACGGCAGCGGGCAAACGCCTGCTCATCCTCGGCGACCTGAATATCCTCGGCGAGCGCAAGATAGTCAACATGCACGGCAAGGATATCTTCAAGACCGATATCTTACAGGCTCCGCACCACCTCTACAACGCCGACACCGTTATCTACGGCAGTTCAAAGGCGGAATGGGTGCTCTGCCCCAACTCCGAGAACATGGCGGTCTCCGGTATGCCCGGCTACACCTCGGCAAGGCTCTTCTATAGGGACGATCAGCTTCTCTACGCCGACAACGCCCTTTACGGCATTGAGATGAGCGCCGACGGGCTGACCGTCAGCGTCGATTACACCGAATGCGTCCCCTGCGACGGCTCCTCGATGAACGGCGAAAGATAACGGTATAATGCAATGCCCGCACCTCGGTTTCTGTCGATATGCGGGTATTTTTATAGCTTAAATATTTTATTAACTGTTGTCTGTACCTTTGATCGGCCGGATTTCTTCCCGCAAAGGTACCAAAAGCAGCGCCCGATTTTTATGCAAAATGTAAAAGTGCATAGCCGCGGCGTTGACAATTGCGGCGGGATATTTTATAATATTTGTCAAGAAATTCATTACAAAGCGGAGGTCTTTATGGCAAAGCTGATTTCATTTTTCACCGCACTTTTAATGTTCATCCTCCCCTCGCTCAACCTGCCCGAGGCGAATGTGGACAGCAGCAAATTCAACACCGAATACACCAACGTTTTCGTTCACGGCTTCGCGGGCTGGGGCGAATATGACGCAACAAATAAGGCTCTCCCCTATTGGGGCAACACAAGCGGCGATCTGATGAAATATCTCAGCGCCAGGGGCTTTGACTGCCACGCCGCAAGCGTTTCGCCAACGGCGAGCGCATGGGACAGGGCATGTGACCTTTACGCCCAGCTCACAGGCACACGAACCGACTACGGCGAGGCTCACAGCAAGGCCTGCGGCCACTCGAGATACGGCAAGAGCTACACTCTGCGCCCGCTAATCAAGGAATGGAGCGCCGAGAATAAGATAAATCTCTTCGGTCACTCCTTCGGCGGCGCAACGGTCAGAATGCTTGCCGAGCTTATGGCTAACGGCAGCGAGGCCGAGCGCAGCGCGGGCGGCAAGGTCTCCGAGCTTTTCAAGGGCGGCAAGGCAGACTGGATATACTCGATAGTCACTCTTGCGGCGCCTCACAACGGCACCTCGAGCTATAACATCCAGGAGGATCTCAAAAACGACCCGAATGCGACCGCTGCCGAGAAGATGATAGCCGATATCTTCATGGGCATCGGCACGGCGGGCTTCAGGCAGGAATCCGACACCGCGATTTACGAGATGCAGATAGATAACGCCATGGCGCTTAACGAGAAGCTGCCCCCGATAAAGGGCATTTATTACTTCTCCTACGCCTGTGACGCAACGATACTCGCCGACGACGGCACACGCAGCCTTGACCCCGAGCTCGGCGGCGGAATGTATAAGGTATCGGGCGCACGCCTTTGCACTTATGAGGGCGTTACCCCCTCCGGATATGTCATTGACGAGAAGTGGCAGGCAAACGATGGGCTTGTCAACACCTATTCCGCCCTCGTGCCCATAGGCGCGCCGAGCGTTGACTATAACGCCGACTCCGTCACGACCGGCATATGGAACGTGATGCCCGTTATGAGAGGCAACCATTCGACGCTCCAGGGCGGCATGACCAAGGCTCTCAACGGCCGCATCTTCTTCGTCGAACTGCTCTCGATGATAAATTCATTGTAATTATGAAAAGTTTTACAATAGCCAAAAACGACGCCGGGCAGCGGCTCGACAAATTCATCACCAAGGCGGTCCCGCTGCTGCCGCAGGGGCTGATGTATAAGTATATCCGCACCAAGCGGATAAAGGTCAACTCCAAACGCAGCGAGATATCATATAAGCTCGTCGAGGGCGACACGGTCGACATGTATATAAACGACGAATTCTTCGCGCCCGCAAAGGAGCATTTCGACTTCCTCTCGGCTTCAAAGAAGCTCGATATCATCTATGAGGATGAGAATATCCTGCTGCTCAACAAAAAGGTCGGCCTGCTCTCTCACCCGGACGACACGGAGTATAACGACACGCTCATCACAAGGGTCAAGCGCTATCTCTATGAGAAAGGCGAATACGACCCGAGGGACGAGCAGTCCTTCACCCCGTCGCTCGTCAACCGCATCGACCGCAACACCGGCGGCATAGTCATCGCCGCCAAGAACGCCGAGAGCCTGCGTATCCTCAATCAGAAGCTCAAGGACAGGGAGCTGGAGAAATATTATCTCTGCGTTATCCACGGCTCCATGAAGCAAAAGAGCGGCGTGCTCGAGGGCTGGCTCACCAAGGATGAGAAGAAAAACAAGGTCACCGTCAGCGAGCGCCGCACCGAGGGCGCAAAGCAGATACGCACGAAGTACTCCGTCCTCGCCGAGAACGGCGGCCTGAGCCTCGTTGAGGTCGAGCTGCTCACGGGCAGAACTCATCAGATAAGGGCGCATTTCGCCAGCGTCGGCCATCCACTGCTCGGTGACGGCAAATACGGCAGCAACGCCCTTAATAAACCGCTCGGATACAAAAAGCAGTTTCTCTATTCCTACAAGCTGAAATTCGCATTTACCACCGACGCAGGCATTCTCGAATACCTGAACGGCAGGACTTTTATCGCCCCCGAGGTGTGGTTCAAGAGCGAATTTCTCTCCGGGAAGCTCACAAAAATGTGAATTATTTGCAAATCAGAGATAAATTTTTATGAAAACTCTTGTAAAATCCGACGAAATAGTATAATATATAGTCATTGTGCCGATTCTGTATCGGCAGGCAAAGAAAACATACAGAAAAGGATGAAACGATAATGGCAAAAAACGAAAGCTCCAAGAGCAAGGCCGAGATCTATCGTGAGGAGAGAAAAGAACGCATAGCCAAGGCCAACAAAAAGAATGCGAAGAGCATTGAGAAGCGCAACAACGCCGCAAAGATAGCCAAAAAGGTTATCGCCGTGGTAGTCGTGGTTGCGATAGTTCTCGGCATCGGCTGGAAATTCGTTGACAGCTTCGGTCTCATCGAAAAAGCCACCACCGCCATGACGGTCGGCAGCGACAAGATCTCTACCGCAGAGTTCGCTTATTATTATAACGCTCAGTATCAGCAGATGTCCTATATGTCGAGCTACTATGCTCAGAGCGGCTACAACATCGGCTTCGACTCCTCAAAGTCGCCCGACGACCCCACCAACACCACCACTGACGCCGACGGCAACAAGATCACCTGGGCTCAGTATTTCACCGACTCTGCAGTTGAGCGTGCTCAGTTCATCGACGCCTACTACAATGAGGCTCTCAAGGCTGATTTCAAGCTCAGCGAGGATGAGCAGAAAGAGATCGAAGAGACTGTCGAGAACTACAGGAAGCAGGCTGCCGAGAATAACTTCTCCCTCAGCGCTTACCTCAAGGCGAGCTTCGGCGAGGGCTTCAATGAGAAGACCTTCAGAAAGCAGCTTGAGATGGAGACCATAGCTCAGAACTTCTACAACGATCAGAAGAGCTCCTTCAACGCCGACGTCAAGGATTCCGACATCGAAGCGGAGTATAAGGAGAACACCAAGAAATATAACTACGCTGACGTTCGCTTCTTTGCATTCACCTACACCACCCTCTCCGCTGCCGAAGGCGAATCCGAGGATGAGCTGAAGGCAAGGCAGACCGCCGCCAACGACGAGCTTCTCGCCAAGGCAAAGGAAGTCTATGCAAAGTGCAAGGACGCCGACTCCTTCATCGCAGCCGTTAAGGCATACAAGAACGAAGGCTCCGACACCCCCAGCGACACCGACGCTACCACCCTCACCAACCACATTCTCTATTCCGCCGCTTCTTCCTCTCTGACCGAGAAGGGTGCAGACTGGCTCTTTGACGGCGCAAGAAAGGCCGGCGACATCACCCTCATCGAGGGCGAGAAGGGCGCTTACATCATCATGTGCGTTAAGCCCTCCTACACCGGCAACAGCGTAAATGTCCGCCACTGCCTCATCAAGTTCAACGCAGCCGACGAGGATAACGTCACCGACGAAGAGAAGAAGGCGGCATACGACAAGGCCAAGAAGCTTTATGACTCATGGCTCGGCGGCGATAAGACCGAGGACAGCTTCAAGACCCTCGTCACCGCTAACTCCGAGGATACCGGCTCTGTTGAGAACGGCGGCCTCTATGAGAATATCAGAATAACCGACAACTACGTTTCCGAGTTCCTTGACTGGAGCTTCGCAGACGGCAGAAAGGCCGGCGACAGCGGCATAATCGAGACCACCTACGGCTATCACATCATGTACTTCGTCAGCGACAACACCGACGATCTTGACTGGAAAAACACCATCCGCACCGACATGGGCAAGACCGCATTTGACGAGTATAATGAAAATCTGCTTGCCGACGACGGCAGCTACAAGGTAGTCGAGAACAAGACCTGGACTTCATATGTCAGCAAGGATTTCTGCAAGAAGTTCAAGAAAAATCTCGCCTACTCATCGGCATCCAAAAAATAAGATATAAAGCCAAAGGGGCTGTGCATTGAGCACAGTCCCTTTTTTATTAAGCGACCGCAAAGCAAGTTAAAACTGCTTTGCGGTCAATGTTTTAATAAAGTATTTTTTTCAGCATATCGGTGAATTGATGCGTGTCGATATTGCGCAGCAAGTGCGCATCCGTGCCGATGTTGAAGGTGACGCCCACTTCCTTGCCGATTTGGAAATAGCGGTGGTGGAACTCGGGGTCGCCAGCAACGGCGCCGACGTTAAGCTCCCACGCGGTGCCGAGTGAATTCGCTTTTGAAAGGATATCGCCGATATCGTTATCTGTGAAAGCCCTCGTGACCTCGTGCGGGTCATCGAAGGCGTGGATATAGCCCGCCATAAAGGGGTGGGCAAAGCAATCCGCCTTACGCATATCGAGCACGGAATTCATTATCGCAAGCATGAATTCGGCGTAGGCTCTCGGGGTCTTGACCTCGGGGTGCTTCCAATAATCCTGATGGAAGTGGTTTGTCGTATAGAGCCGATAATCGAGCGCCTCATCGCAGGCAATGTCGTTGGTGAACTCCCCTACCCCGTAAGCGGAAAGCTCGGAGCCGACGAGCACCTTCACATTGTGCTCGACCTTCTCAAGCTCGCCGAGTATTTCGAGCCGCTGAGCTGCAACGGCATTTTTCTTATTCGGATAGTCGTGATCTGTCAGCGCGATTATCTCAAGCCCCGCCGCATCGGCTGCCTTAACGATATCGGCAACGATCATCTCGGGTTTGGCGCAGCGGGAGAAATGCGTGTGGATATGGGTATTATATTTCGCCAGCTCGTCTATATCATAGGTTTTATCGTGAATGAACATATCAAAGCTCCAATCGGAAAAGTGTGTCGGCATTCCTGCGGGTAAGGTCGAGGATATCCTGCGCCGAAACGCCCCTCACACCCGCCAGCACCTCGGCGGTATAAGGAATGTATGAAGAATCACAGCGCTTGCCCCTGAACGGCACGGGAGTCATATAGGGTGAATCCGTCTCGATAAGCAGACGATCATCGGGCACATAGGCCGCGACCTCGAGCGGCTTGCGGGCATTTTTGAATGTCACCGCGCCGCCAAGCCCGATATACATACCGAGCTTCACGACCTCCTTTGCCATCTCGACCGAGCCGCTGAAGCAATGCACCACACCCTTGGGGGCATAGCGCCGCAGCAACTCCAATGTGTCCTCATGCGCCTCACGGTCGTGAACGACCACGGGCAGGTCAAGCTCCTTAGCGAGAGCAAGCTGCCGCCCAAAGAACTCCTTTTGCAGCTCTCGGGGCGAGAAATCATAGTGATAATCAAGCCCTATCTCACCTATCGCAACGCATTTATCATTGCGGCAGAGCAGCTTTAACTCGTCGAGCCAATCCCCCGCCGCCTCCTGCGCCTCATGCGGGTGAACTCCGCAGGCGGCGTAGATGAACGGGTAATTTTGCGCCAGCTCAAGGCTCGTGTGTGATGTGGCGATATCGCTCGCGCAGTTTATAACGCCGCAAATCCCCTTATCGGGCAGCGAAACAACAAGGCTGTCTCTGTCCTCGTCAAAGGCTTCGCTGTCGTAATGGGCGTGGCTGTCAAAGATGTTATTCATTTTATCTGACCTTGCTTCCGGCGGGAATACCGTCGACAAAGATGACCTTGACCTCGTCCTCACCGGCGTCGGCTGCAAGGATCATGCCGCAGCTCTCAACGCCGCAAAGCACGGCAGGCTTGAGATTTGAGACAAGGATAACGCTCTTGCCGATGATGTTCTCGGGCTTATACCATTTGGCGATGCCCGACGCAACCGTCCTCGGTGAGCCTGTGCCGTCATCAAGGGTGAGCTGAAGCAGCTTCTTTGCCTTCTTGACGGGCACGCATTCGACTACCTTTGCCACACGCAGGTCGACCTTGGCAAAATCGTCGATGCCAATCTTGGCTACGCCCTCGATCTCCGCCTTGAGAGGATTGACAGGCTCGGCATGGGTCGCCTCAAGCTCCGCAAGCTCCTTCTCGAGGTCGATCCTCGGGAATATAATGTCGCCCTTGCAGACGGTGTAGGTCGCATTCTTGCCGAATTCTTTGCACTCGTCCCACTCAAAGCCGCCCTCAAGGCCGAGCTGGCGTCTTATCTCGGCACAGGTATCGGGCATAAAGGGAGCGATGAGAACGGAGATTATTCTGATGCTCTCGCAAAGATTATACATAACCTCGGCGAGCCTTGCCCTCTTACTCTCGTCCTTTGCGAGCGCCCAGGGAGCAGTCTCGTCGATATACTTATTCGTCCTCGATACGAACTTCCATATCTCGGTGAGACCGATGGAGAAATTCAGCTTGTCAAGCGCATCATCGGCAGCCTCGGCGGTCTTAGCGGCAAGCACCTTGAGGTCGTCGTCAAATTCGCCGCCCTCTCTCTCGGCAGGAATGGTGCCGCCGAAATACTTGATTACCATTGCAACAGTCCTCGAAACAAGGTTGCCGAGGTCGTTTGCAAGGTCGGAATTAATGCGGTTGATAAGATTCTCGTTGGAGAATGTGCCGTCAGAGCCGAAGGCTATCTCACGCAGCAGGTAGTATCTGAGCGCGTCAACGCCGTATCTCTCGGCGAGCACGACAGGGTCAACGACGTTGCCCTTGGATTTGCTCATCTTGCCGCCCTCAAGCAGCACCCAGCCGTGACCGTAGACCTTCTGCGGCAGCGGCTCGTCTATCGACATAAGGAAGGCGGGCCAATAAATGGTGTGGAATCTGATGATGTCCTTGCCGATAAGGTGGACGTTCGCCGGCCAAAACTTCTTATAAAGAGAATCATCATCAGAGCCGTAACCGAGTGCGGTGATATAGTTGGTGAGAGCGTCGAGCCAGACATAGATGACGTGATTCTCGTCAACGGGCACAGGGATGCCCCACTTGAATGACGAACGGGAAACGCAAAGATCCTGAAGACCGGGCTTAATGAAGTTATTTATCATCTCATTCTGCCTGCTCTGAGGCTCGATGAAGCCGGGATGCTCCTCATAATACTTTATCAGCTTGTCGCCGTAAGCGGAGAGCTTGAAGAAATAAGCCTCCTCCGTTGCTTTGCCGACGGGTCTGCCGCAGTCGGGGCACTTGCCGTCAACCGCCTGAGTTTCCGTCCAAAATGACTCGCAGGGTTTGCAATAAAGCCCCTCGTAATATCCCTTATAGATATCGCCCTTGTCGTACATTTTTTTGAATATTTTCTGCACGGCTTTCTCGTGATACTCATCGGTGGTCCTGATGAATTTGTCATAGGATATGTTCATCAGCTTCCAGAGATCCTTGATGCCCGCAACGATATTATCGACATATTCCTTGGGGGTAACGCCCGCCGCCTTGGCTTTATCCTCGATCTTCTGACCGTGCTCATCTGTGCCGGTCAGGAAAAAGGTGTCGTAGCCCTTGAGGCGTCTGTAACGAGCCTCGGCATCCGCCGCAACGGTCGAGTAGGTGTGGCCGATATGCAGCTTATCCGAGGGATAATATATCGGCGTAGTGATGTAAAAAGTCTTTTTATCCATATTTGCCTCCAAATATTATTAACACATAAATCGCGTAAAAATAAGGCTGTCACAACGAATGCAACAGCCTCTTTGATCCGATAAAAAACGCATGGGTAACAGACCCGAGGCTATCTTGGGGTTTCCATAGCTGCGGGCATGATGGCGGCGGAATACTGTTTATCAGTGAAATAACCGCTCATGATTACCTCCGTTTGCATTTTCTGCTATTGTAGCACACGCACCGCAATAAGTCAAGGATATTATGCTTATTTGAGTAATGCGGCGGCCGATTCGTCAAGGAAAATAACGGCGTCGGGATGCTGCTGGAGAATGGAAGCCGGGCAATGCGGAGTGACGGGACCTTTGACCATGTCTCTGACCGCCTCGGCCTTCTTATCGCCTGTAGCGATGAGGATTATCTTCTTTGAACGCATTATTGAGCCGATGCCCATAGTCATGGCGTAGTGCGGCATCGGGATATCGTCAAAATAGATGGAGTTAGCATCTATCGTGCTCTGGGTCAAAGCGACCTTAAAGCTCTCGCCCGTGAATTTATCCGACGGCTCGTTGAACGCGATGTGACCGTTCCTGCCGATGCCGAGGAGCTGAATATCAATGCCGCCCTTGGCAGCGATCGCAGCGGTGTAGCGCTTGCTCTCGGTCTCAGGGTCTGCGTTGCCGTCGAGGAAGTCGATATTCTCCTCCTTTACATCAACAAGCGAGAAAAGATTCTCGTGCATAAAGGTATAGTAGCTATTCTTATGATTTTTCGGCAGATCGCAATATTCGTCAAGGTTGAAGGTGCTGACCTTCGCAAAGGACACCTTGCCCGCCTTATACTGCTCAACAAGATACTTATAGGTAGGCACGGGGGTCGCGCCCGTTGCGAAGCCGAGCACGCAGTCGGGCTTTGAATTGATAAAATCGCAATAAAGCTCGCCTACCGCCTTGCCTATTTCTTCTTCATTTTTAAAAACTCTTATATCCATCGGGAATTCTCCTTTATTATTACTTCTCTATTATGATTTCCCTGTGAGCGTCGGTTGAGTCATAGACCGCCTGCATTATCTTGGAGGTCTCGACCGCATAGTCGATATACTGCTGATTATGCTCGCCCGTCTTGATGCTCTTAATGAAACCTGCTATCTCGTTCTCATACATATCGTTGGTCTTGGTCGCCACCTTGGTCTCGGTGAGCATACCGTCCTTGACCGACCAGAGCTTGAAATCCGAGCAATACTGGAGCCTGATGCCCGCCTTATCGCCCATGAAATCAACATACATTTCGCCCACGCCGACATTCTGCGCCCATGCGCCGTTGAAGCTGATAACGGGGCCGCTCGTCCTGACTATACCGACGACGGAATCATCGACGTCATAGGTGCCGTGCTCAACGTCGCTCGTCTCCTCCGCCCACATGCTGGTGTAGACGTAATTCTTCATATCCTTGCCAAGCTTGCAGAACGCCTCGCCCGAGACGGTCAGGGGCTTTGGATCGCCGCAGCAATACATGACAAGGTCAAGGAAGTGAACGCCCCAGTCAATGAGAGCGCCGCCGCCCGAATGCGCCTTGGTGGTGAAATCGCCGCCGAGGCCGGGGATCGACCTGTGTGCTCTGAATGAAGCATAGACATGATATACCTCGCCAAGCTCGCCGCTGTCGATAAGTTCACGGATCTTCATAACATAATTGTTGAAGCGGTTGCAAACGCCGATATTGAGAATTTTGCCGGTCTCGTGGGCAACCTTCTGCATTTCAAGCGCCTCTGAGAGCACTCTTGCGGCGGGCTTCTCGCTCAAAACGTGCTTGCCGGCTTTGAGGAAGTCAATGGCTATCACCGAGTGAAGATTGTTGTGGGTGCAGACCGACACGGCGTCCAGCTCGGGATCGTTGAGGAAGTCGTGATAATCGGTGACCGCCTTACCGCAGCCGTATTTCTCGACGGCAGCCTCGGCACGCTCGGGAATAATATCGCAGAAATACTTTATCTCCGCGTCCGGATTCTTTATATAAGCAGGGATATGAGCGGAATTGGCTATATTACCGCAGCCGATAACGGCAACTTTGAGCTTTGACATTGTGATACCTCCACAAACTCGTTATATATATTATGATATATCATTTAAAATAAAAAGTAAAGTTAATTGTAAAAAAAACTTGCCAAAAGGTTCATTCTTTGCTATTATTAAGTTAAACAAAGTGAATTTTTAACGATTCTTTAATAATTGTTTAAGGAGAGATTCAAATGGGCAGATTTCCTATAGGCGTTATAATCGACAGCTTCCGTACCGATATCCCGACCGCAGTCAAAAAGGCTGCCGAGGTAGGTGCTCAGGGCATACAGGTCTACGCTACCAGGGGTGAAATGGCTCCCGAAAATATGAACGCACAGCGCATTGCGGATTTCAAAGCCCTTGTCGCCGACAATGGCCTTGTTATCTCCGCTCTCTGCGGCGATCTCGGTGGCGGCTTCGGCAACAAGGAGGAGAATCCCGGCAAAGTCGAGCGCTCAAAGAGAATTCTTGACCTTGCTAAAGAGCTCGGCACAAATGTTGTCACCACTCATATCGGCGTTGTGCCGACCGACAGCAGCATCGACCGCTACAAGGTCATGCAGGAGGCCTGCTTTGAGCTCTCCCGCTATGCAGACGAGATAGGCGCTCATTTTGCCATCGAAACCGGCCCCGAGACCTCGGCAGTCCTCAAGGGCTTCCTTGATTCGCTCGGCTCGACAGGCGTAGGAGTCAATCTTGACCCCGCAAACCTCGTAATGGTCACGGGCGACGACCCCGCGGGCGCAGTCTATAACCTGCAAAAATACATAGTTCACACCCACGCAAAGGACGGCAAGCAGCTCTATTATAAGGATCCCGAGATCATCTACGGCCTCGTCAAGGATTCGCTCGTCACCGGCCCGTCATTCCTCGAGGTGCCCCTCGGCGAGGGTCAGGTGCCTTGGGAGAAATATCTCAACGCGCTTGAGGATATCGGCTACAAGGGATTCCTGACCATCGAGCGCGAGGTCGGCGACGACCCCGCCAAGGATATCAGAAGCGCCGTGGAATTCCTTGAAAAACTTGGTTAAGAGGTAATTGAAATGAAAATTGGAGTCAGCAGCTACAGCTTCCAGCAGCTCATTGATTCGGGCGAGGAAACTCAGCTCAGCATTATGAAAAAAGCCGCCGAAATGGGCTTCGACGGCATAGAATTCACCGACCTTATCCCCCCTGCCGATGTGAGCGAGAGCAGCTACGCCGAGATGATAAGATCTGAGAGCGAGCGCCTCTCGCTGCCTGTTATCAGCTACACCATCAGCGCAAATCTGCTCAGCGACAAAGGGCTTGACGCAGAGGTCGAGCGTGTTTGCCGCAAGGTTGACGTGGCGGCGATACTCGGCGTTAAGTGCATGAGGCACGACGCCGCATGGTCAATGCCTGCAGATAAAAAGAGCTACGCAGGCTTTGAGCAGATACTCCCCACCCTCATCGAGGGATGCAGGAGGATAACCGAATACGCAGCATCAAAGGGCATTGAGACCATGATAGAGAATCACGGCCTCTTCTGCCAGGACAGCGACAGGGTCGAACGCATAATCACGGGCGTCGGCTCGCCGAACTTCGGCCTGCTGCTCGATATCGGCAACTTCAGCTGCGTTGACGAGGATAATTTCAAGGCGGTCGGCAAAGTAGTGCAGTATGCAAAGCACGTCCACGCCAAGGATTTCCATATCAAGAGCGGCAACGGCGTAAACCCGGGCAAGGGCTTCTTCAAATCGAGAGGCGGCAATTACCTGAGAGGCTCGATAATCGGCCACGGCGACGTGCCCGTAGCGCAGTGCCTGTCGATCATCAAAGGCAGCGGCTATGACGGCTATGTCAGCGTTGAATTTGAGGGCATGGAAAAATGCCTCGACGGCATCGCCATCGGCGCAGAAAACCTCAGAAATATCATCGCCTCGCTTTAACAGAATAACAGATCAAAATCGAGTAGGAGGCTACGGTTCTTCTTCAAATTTTGTGTAAGCGCACTTTAATGGCATAAGAATTAAAATTGTAATGGGGCGTGTGAGCCGTGAAGGGGCTTACACGCCCTAATTGCATGTTAGCGGAAATATCGGGGCATGTCAAGGGCGGCTGTTCGGACAGCCGTTCATTTTACCCTTGATATGAACCGGGATTTCCTGCTATTCGGGCAGTCTGTCGGCGAAGAAAACTTCAAGCTGAGAGTGAATTTCGCCCCAGTCTCTGCGACGCACTGTCCATTTTTTTGTGATATCAACCTGCGCAAGATAAAACATTTTCAAAAGTGCGTCGTCATTCGGAAATATGGCTTTGCTTTTGGTTACTTTCCTGAGCTGTCGATTGAAATTCTCTATGGAATTAGTGGTGTATATCAATGTTCTGACAGACTGCGGATACTTGAAATACGTTGATAATTCAGCCCATCGGGATTTCCACGACTGCGATATCTTAGGATATCCCATTTTGACGAGAACTGTTCTAATTCAAAAAGTGCGGTTTCTTCATCCACTGCACCGTATACCTTTTTCAAATCTGCCATTAACGCCTTTATATCCTTGTATGAAACATACTTTGTGCTGTTTCTTATCTGATGAATTATACACTGCTGGATTTCCGTTTTTGGATAGACGGCGGATATTGCTTCGGGGAAGCCGGTAAGTCCGTCTATACAGGCAATCAAAATATCATCAACTACGGCATAACGCCGTCAATGTCAAGACGCGGAAATCCATATGATAACGCATTAGCTGAAAATTTCTTTTCAATTCTTAAAACTGAATGTATTTACCGGGCAAAACTTCGAACCTATGAGGAAGCTCGCCTCCTCATAGGAGAATATATCCATTTCTACAACAACGAAAGGATACAACTAAAAACAAAACTGACTCCGCTTGAAAAACGAAGTCAGTATGTTGCTTAAAATTTTATTTTTTCTGCCATAAACTCTGTTTTTGTACTGTCCGCATAAATTGGAGCAGTTCACGAAAAAAGAAATCAGTTTGTTGCTTAAATTTCTATTTTCAACTTCAAGTAGGCTCTTTTTGTACTGTCTGCATAATCTGGGGCAGTTGAAAGTCTGATAGCTCTCTTTTCTTGCCAAATTTACGCTAATAATGCAAATGTTTTATACTGCTCATAAAGTTGATTGATATTCAAGTTTGCGATATCAAAGAGCGAATAACGCTGTTGTAGATGTTTGACAAACTCACAACCTAAATAATAGCCGACATCGCTGTGGCCTTTATAATTACACCAATCCCCGAAGAAATCTTGCGTGCTTATATTGTTGTCAATGCGGTTTAGATATTCCTGTTTAATTTCCAATTTATTGTCTTTACACCAAGTAAGCCAATCGTTCTTATTTTGATGGTAATAATTATTGTTTTGGCATAAAATATGCTCACATACCATTGCAATTCCTTCCTGATACATTTGAACCAATGATTCTTCACCTTTCGATTGAGTTTTCGGATACAAAACTCCATAGGTTTTATGCCATATGTGACCAATTTCGTGAAAGATTAAAGCTTGCATATCTGCTTCATTTTGCCAATTTAACTCAATGATTTTTTCTATTCCAAGCAAAATAGTATTTCTTCCATCAAGTGCTGTTGCCCAACCCGCACCGTTACATAATCCTAAATAAAGAATAATATCCAAGTCAATATCATTTTTAAAAAGTTTATTTATGTTGCTTTTAAGCTGATTTGTTACAGAAATAAAAGAAGTGTTTGTGCGAAGCGCCGCATCCTTATTCAATAATACATTGTTAACTATAGGAAATATCTGTTTATTAAAATCATACTCTTTTGAATCCTGTTCGCACTTTTTGCTCAATTCACAAGAAAACTCTTTTGTATATTTTCTCCAAGCATCCAGATTAAACTTGTTGTCAGTGTAACAATTCTGTATTTTATCAAATGTATTAATTATTCTCATAAACTCAATCCACCAAAATAAAAAAGTCCGATTTATATTTCTTTAAGATGATTTCTAAAAGCTTCTGTCATAACATCACCGGATTTTTGTGACAGGGCTTTCACATAACCGGAATTTTCATCACATTTCGGATAGTTATAACGCCACTTGTCATAGCCCTCACGGCTGATGTCGCCGTTATGGTACTTTTCAGCCTGTTCTGCCAACGCATTTAACATTTCCGAAAGCTCTGCGGCGTCCGTTCCTTTTTTAGGGTCAGCATAAATTGAAGCACCGTTTTCGGTCTTTTCTATTGTCAATCCGTATCTGTCCTCTAATGTAACCAACGTGTGCATTAAGCCTATATAGCTGTCAACATCGGGTACGGAAAGAGCCTGTGGAGATATTCCGAAAACCTCGGCGAGCTTGTTTGTTAAATCTGCCTTTGGCGTTCTTGAACCGCTTTCATACTGAGCCATACGAATATCAGCAGTCTTTTCGGGAAAGCCGACTACAGTTACTAAATACTTTTGCGTCATCCTCGCAGATTACGAAAAAACGAATCCTCTCACCGATTGCCATAAAATTTACGCTACTTTATATAATGTGCAATCAGTATATCATACATGTTTAGTGCGTGTCAAGGAAGCCAAAACAAAAAAGCTAAACATTTTTCTGAAAGCCACTCGGCTTTACGGAATTTGTTTAGTGTAATCATTAAACAAATAGCGTTAAGTTGTTTGCAAAAACTGAATATCCGTCGTATGTCACGGTAATGGCATATCCGCTCGGACAATTCGGGATGCGGTCTGAAAGTTCTCCAAGAATAAATAATCATGATTAAGTGAAATATTTTGCCGCCGCAAAATGTAAAATGATTCACTGCGTGAATCGTGAAATTTTCGCCTACAGCGAAAGTGAAATGAAGTCCACCCGTGCCCGCAGGCATTTCACACGCCGCAAGGCATATTTCACGTTGCGAAGCAACATTTCACCCGCCCGTATGGGCGGATTTCGTTGAAAAAAGCTCTTCCGAAGAAGTGCTTTTTTCATGGTGGAGACAACAGGACCCGATTCGTGCGCCTGCGGGCGCTTGGTCGCTCGCGGTCGTAACAGTCCACCGGATTGTTGCTCTGTGCC
>SAMEA104315427__coassemble_1157_pt1 | contig 14357 bp, 4 predicted proteins | sample SAMEA104315427__metabat2_low_PE_039 | metagenome-assembled genome bin SAMEA104315427 (sample SAMEA104315427) | gut metagenome | biome: Monkey gut; feature: monkey-associated habitat; material: faeces | place: China | collected 2013
GGGAGGCGAAGTATTCGCTGCCCGCCTCGGTGGGGTCGAGCTTCGAGGCTATGCGCTTGGCGACGACTCCCTCAAGCTGCGAGAAGGGATATTCGTAGCCGAGCCGCTGCTCTATCTCGGCGAGCAGCACGGGGTCGGGTGCGGCAGACGGAGCCTCTTTCGCCGCTTCCTCGGCTTCGCCCGCCTTAATTATCGAGGCTTTCAGCGGTGTGTCACACGACACGGTGAAGCCCGACGGCACGCCCGCCGCCATACGCAGGGCGTTGGCATTCGGATGGCGCAAAAGCGCGGAGATTATAGCCTCGCTGTAGCTCGTGAACCCGCCGACGGTGTAGGGGTCGATGCGTTCGGAGCAGCCGCTCTTTGCGGCTATCGCCGCGAGGCTCTTGCCCCAATCCTTTGCGGAGGAGAGCATTATCAGCTTCTCCTTTGCCCTTGTCAGAGCCACATAGAGCACTCGGAGAGCCTCGGAGCGCTCGGCACGCTTCGTCTCGAGCTTTGCGGCAAGGCGGGGGAGGGTGTCGAACTTCACCCTGCCCTTGTTATTCTTGATGCCTATCCCGCTCTCGGGGGCTATTATCAGGTCGTCCCTCAGGCTGCGGTCGCTGTATGCCTTTTGGCAGTCGCCGAGAATGCAGACGGGGAATTCAAGCCCCTTGCTCTTATGTATCGTCATTATGCTCACGGCGTCCGCCGCGCCCGAGGAATCCGAGCCGGCAATGTCGCCGCCGCTTTTGATTATTTTATCTATATATCTTATCAGCCCCGCAACGCTGCCCATGCTCTCAAATCTGTTGGCAAGGTCGATGAAGCGGTTGAGGTTTGCCCTGCGGGTGTCGGGCTCCTTCATGGCGCAGACTATCGCCGCATAGCCCGTCTCCTCCACGAGCCGACGTACCAGCTCGCCCGCCTTGACGGTGCAGGCGATCCTGCGGAATCCGCCGAGGCGCTCAAGGAACGCAGCAGCCCTCGCGTCGCCGCTCTCGGCGGCGTTCACAAGGCAGTGATATATCGAGCCGTCTCTGTGAGCTGCCCGCATCAGCGCCAGATCGTCCGGCAGGAAGCCGAACACGGGCGAAAGCAGCACGGCGGTGAGCGGGATATCGTCAACGGGGTTGTCGATGACCTTCAGCAGCGATATCATAAACGATATCTCGGGCGAGGTCAGGAATCCGCCGCCCGATTCGCAGTTCACGGGTATCCCCCGGCGGTTCAGCTCGGCGATGAATTCGCCCGCGCTGTTTTTGGTGCTTGCGAAGAGCAGGCAGAAGTCTTTATACCGAGCCGTGCGAAGAGCGCCGCCCTCGGTCACTTGCAGCCCGCCCGCAACGGCGTGCTCAATGTAGTTAGCGGCGAAGACTGCCTGATCGTGCAGGGCGTTATCCTCGCTCTCGATAAGGCAAAGCTCGGCGTCCGCGCCCTCCCTCTCGGGGTAAGAGGCGGCTGCCTCGAGATGCTCGTCTTTATCGTATTCAAGCCCGCCCGCCTCGCGGCTCATGACGGCGGAGAAGATGTAGTTGACAATGTCGGTCACTCCGCGGCGGCTTCTGAAATTCTTGCCCAGAGTGACCCTTGCGGGGTAGCTGCCTCCCTCGTATTCGGCGTATCTGTCGCGCCTTGCGAGGAATATCTCGGGCATCGCCTGGCGGAAGCGGTAGATGCTCTGCTTCACGTCGCCGACCATGAAAAGATTGCTTTCATCCCTCGAGAGGGCGGAGAATATCATATCCTGCGCCTTGTTGACATCCTGATATTCGTCAACGAGTATCTCGGCGTAATTCTCAGAGAGAGCGGCGGCGAGAGGAGTTCTCTCATATCCGTCGGTGGTCTCGCGCACGAGCAGCTTCAATGCGAAATGCAGCGTGTCGGAGAAATCCGCGGAGTTCTCCTCGAACTTCAGGCGGGCGAATTCGGCGGCAAAGTCGTTGACCGTGCCGATAAGCTCCCTCACGACGGGCGCAAGGGCGGCAACGTCGGCGGCGTGCTCCTCGGCGCTGATGGTCAGGAATTCTCCGAGCTTCTCGAAAGCCGCCTTGTATTTTTTGCGGATAACGCCGCAGGCCTCCTTGATATAGGAGACGCAGCCTCTCGGCGCGGTGCCCATTTTGCCGAATGCGGCGGCGGCATAGCGGCGGCAAAGCTCGTCCCATTCGCCGCCCTCCGCGGTTTCGAGCAGCGATGAGAGCATGGCTCTGTCGTCAAGGAAGGTCGGGGCGTATTTTGCCTCAAGCTCAGGCTCCTCGGCAAGCATTCCAAGGCAGCGGTCGATGTCGCCGCAGGCGCTTCTCAGGAAGCGGGCGGCCTCACCCGTCAGCAGCCTGCCCCAGGGCGTTTCCTCTATCGGTCGCTCGGCCTCGAATTCGTCGCATAGTGAATTCAGCCACCGCTCTGGGAACGGGTATGCCTGAGACAGCTCGTATAATTTCAGTACGGCGTCGATTAGCGGCTGATCGTCCCTTGCACTGCTTATCAGGGCGCAAAGGCGCAGGAAATCGGGTGAAGCGTTCTCGTATTTCGCCTCAACGACGGTCTCCGCCGCCTGATTCCTCAAAATCGTGCGTTTGCCCTCGTCGAGCAGCTCAAAGTCGGGCGAAATGCCGAGCGCGTGGAAATTCTCACGCACAAGGCCGATGCAGAATGAATCTATCGTGCATATGCTTGCGCACGGCAGCATCAGCTGCTGGCGGCGCAGGCGTTTGTTTGACGGGTCGAGCGCGATCCTTGCGCCTATCGCGGCGGATATCTTCTCTTTCATCTGCGCCGCGGCGGCGTTTGTGAAGGTCACGATGAGCAGCTGCTCCACTCCGCAGGGATCCTCGCTGTCGCAAAGCCGCTGAATAACACGCTCGACGAGCACGGCGGTCTTGCCCGAGCCTGCGGCGGCGCTGACAAGTAAAGTGCCTTTACGTGCCTCTATCGCCTTTTGCTGATCCTCAGTCCACTTCATCGTTTTCATCCCCCTTTGAAAGCGCCGCGAGCACATCCGCGAGCTTGTCGTCACTGAGAGCCCTCACGGGTATGCCGTCCTCGTAGGCGCAAACCGTTTTGTAGTCGCAGTATTTGCAGACCTCCTTGTAGCTCCTGCCTTCGGCGGGCAGGGCGGATATCTCGCCGCCCCTGAGCTGCTCCGCCATTTGCAGCAGCAGCCCGTCCGCTTTCTCCTTGAGCTTCGCAAGCTGGCTAAGCCCGATGAGTGAGCCGGACATCTCGCCCTTTTTGAAATCCACGGGGATATACAGCCCGCTCGCGCTCCTGTCCATGGCTATGACCACGTCGCAGTCGCTGAGCACTATGCCCTGCATACGGCATTTTTTCTGTATATCGAGTGCGGTTTTCTCCTCGTCCTCGTCTCTCGGGGCAGATATCATCGGCGAATTTGCGGGGTAATAGAGCACGCCTGCGGGCATAGCGCCGCTCAGCTCGCCTCTGCCCGACTGCCAGATAGCGAACAGATAGATGAACATCTGCATATTGAGACCCTGCATCACGTCGCTCAGGCGGAAATCCTTGCCCGAGGATTTGTAGTCGATAATTCTGAAATACCTCTTGCCGTCTATCTCGGCGACATCGACCCTGTCAACAGCGCCGAAAACCCTTATCCTGCCCTCGGAATCGGACAGCTCATAGGAGGGCAGCTTGCCGTCGGGGCCTATCTTCATCTCGAATTCAACGGGGCGGAAGTCGCTCTGTGACAGCTCCTTTATCAGCCGCTCCGCAACGTCGCATACAGCGGAGGCGAGCTTTTTATAGAGATAAAGGAATCTCTCGCTCCTGCCCTTGCCGTCGAGCACACGCATAAGGTATTCTTCCATTATGGTATATATAATGCTGTAAAGCTCGTCTCTGCACATTGCCGAGAGCGCCGATTGAGGATAGGAGCGCAGCAGCTCCTCGAGCACATGGTGGATGACGTTGCCCCTCTGCATCGGGTCAAGCTCCGCAATTTTGCGCGGCATGGCTTTGAGCCCGTAGCGGCAGAAGTAGGAGAACGGGCATTTATAGTAGCTCTCGACCCGTGAGGCGGAGATGTTCATGTCTCTGCCGAAAAGCGCCTCGGCGGCGGAGCGGTCGGCGACGGCGAAGTTCCTCATGCCGCCCGCCCTCTCGAGAGCGGATATCCTGCCCGCATATTCGCCGTCATTGCCGAAGTATTCGAGCAGAGACGCACGCAGGCGGGGGTCGGAGGTCTTGGCAAGGCGCTCGAACGCAAGCTCCCTGCCCTCGATATAATACAGGTCGTCCGCTCCGTCCGTTTTGATTTCACGGCAGGCGGGGAAGAGCGTTTTTATCTTAACATATAGCTCGGAGGGCGCAAGCTGCTCGCCCTGTGAGCCGCGCTCGGGGCAGCAGATAAAGAGCCTCTCGCCGGCGCAGCAAAGGGCGCTGTAGGCTATCAGCTTGCTCTCGGCGAGCTGATATTCACCGAAGCTCGCAAGCTCAATGCCCATTTCAAGCAGTCTGCGGCGGTCGTTATCCGTCAGAGCGGAGCCCGAGGCAGCGCCGGCGGGGAAAATGCCCGCATTTGCGCCCGCTATGAATACGGCCTTGGGCGAAGCCACCCTTATCCTGTCCGCGGAGCCGATGGTCACCTCGTCAAGCCCCTGCGGCAGGCTGCCGACGGTGCGGATATTCAGCATCAGCTTGAGCAGGTCAAAGAATTTTTTCGGCGAGAGCACTCGGTCGCGTGACACGGTCTCAAGGCTGTCGAGCATATCCATGAGCAGCTCCCAGATGCGGTCAAGCTCCAGCGCCATGCCCTCCTCGCCCTGCTCGGCGAGCCTGCGGGCAAGCAGGCGGATATTCTCGGGCGCATTTATGCCCTCCAACAAATCAAGCAGCGCTTGTGCCGCTTCACCGCCTGTCAGACCCTCGGCGAGCTTGTCACGCAGCCTGCAAAGAGGTGAGATTATTCTTAAACGCAATTCGTTGAGGCGTTGTAATTCCTCGGCGTCGGAGTCTGTGAATTCGCCGAAGCCCGAGGGATTCTTATCCCATTCGTGCAGCCAGTCGCCGTAATTTATCTGCCAGAGGTAGCAGTAGTTCTCGACCTCGGCGGTCTCGTCGACGCTCAGCCCCGCAAGCTCCGTTTTAAGGTAGCGCATGACGGCCTCGGTGTCGAAGCCCTTGCAGGCTATCTGAGCCGCGCTGAGCACGAGGGCGACTATCGGCGAAGCGTCCACGGGGCGGCGGCTGTCCTCAAAGACGGAGATGCCGCATTTGCGAAGGGCGCTTCTGAGCGGCGCTTCATAGGCGGTGCTGTCCGTTGCGATAACGGCTATATCCCTGCTGCGAAGCCCGTTTTCACGCATGAGCTTCTTTGCCGTGCAGGCGATGAATTCACACTCGGAGTAGATATCCTCGGCTCGGCACAGGGTGATCCCGGGGCAGTCGTCCTCATATACATTCGGCGACGGGGAGAAAAGCTCCTGCTCGAGGGCTGCAAGCTCCGGCGCGGCGTATCTGCGGAAATGCGGCGGGAAATTATTGAATTTGCTTCTTTTTGAAAGATACTGCGGCTTTGCGACCGCCACGGAGTTCCTCTTTGCCGATTCAATGAGCTTTGCGGCGGTGCGCTTGGTGTGGGCAAAGAGATCCGTCTCATCGCCCATGTTGCTCAGATCCTCGGTGCAGAGGGTGACATAGACGGCGGGCGAGCGCCTGAGCATATGCTCGATGACCTTGTTCTCCTGAGCGGTGAAGCCCCTGAAGCCGTCGATGAATACGAGCCTGTCGGCGAAATAATCGCTCTCGGGCAGCAGCTCGTTCAGCTCGCCGAGCAGGTCGTCGGGGTCAAAATAGCTGCTGCCGACCAAGGCGTTATATGCTTCGAGGGCGAGTGAGATATCGGCGAGCTTGCTTTTCAGCAGGCAGTCCTCCATCTCCGCCGCGGCGAGAGCCAGCTGCTCGGGCGGCACGGCGCTCTGCTTGAATTCGGAGGCAAGCGACACGAATTCCTCTATCACGGAGCTTCTCTCGGTATGCTCGGAGTAAAGGTTGAGCTTATCTTTGACTGCCTCAAGTGCGAAGCTCATCAGCGCCGCCTTCGCGGGCTCGTCGAGCCGCCTGCGCTCGTGGAAGGCGGGCTTGCCGACCAGCTTCTCGGCAAGGCTCGTGAAGCTGAGCACGTCGATGCCGGCAAAGCGCTCCGCTCCCATCCTGCCGAGCATTGTCTTTTCGCTCATAAATGAGAACTGCTCGGGCACGATGAGAGTTATTTTTTTGCCTGCGGCGGAGAAGTCGTCTATCAGCTCGGTGATATGGGTGGTTTTGCCCCCGCCGGCACGGGCGAGTATCAGATACAGCATAGCTTTCACCTTATTGATAAAATATTATAATAAATTATATCATATATTAATCGTTTTGTCAGCAACTTTGTGTCCGCTTTTCGGTACAGAGCCGATTTTTTCGGTTTTTAGTCATTTTTGACCGTAAAAGCCCGTTTCAAGCGGATTTTCCCCTTTGCGGCGGTCTTGCTCGGCGTGAGAGGCCGTAGAATGCAAAACGGAATGTTGACAACAAAAGTTCCATATGATAAAATAATCAGTAATACTCGGGGATTATTACATTCCCGCAAAAACCGAAAGGAGAAAATCCCACATGGATGACCCCGGCCCTGCGCTCGATATCATTCTTAAATTAGTCCTGCTTTTTGTCCTCATCTTCTTCAACGCATTCTTTGCGATGAGCGAGATAGCGATAATCTCCCTCAACGACACCAAGATGCAGAAGCTCGCCGAGGAGGGCAATAAAAAAGCAAAGCAGATCGTTAAGCTCACCGAGAACCCCAACAGGTTCCTCTCCACTATTCAGATAGGCGTTACCCTCGCGGGCTTCCTTGCATCGGCTTCGGCGTCACAGAATTTCGCCGACCTGCTCGTGAATGCACTTAAACACACCGCGATAGTCAACGTCATACCCGAGAGCGTCATAAACGGCATTTCCGTCGTGCTTATCACCATAATCACCTCTTATTTCTCGCTCGTTTTGGGCGAGCTTGCCCCCAAGAGGATCGCGATGCAGGTGCCCGAAAAAGTGTCGTTCAAGGTGGTAGGTATCCTGCTGTTCATTGCGAAGATAGCCAAGCCATTTGTCAAGGTGCTCTCCGTGTCGACCAACGGCGTGGTCCGTCTGTTCGGATTTGACCCCAACGCTGACGAAGAAAACGTCACCGAGGAGGAGATCCGTATGATGGTCGATGTCGGCGGCGAAAAGGGCGTTATCGAGGACTCGCAAAAAGAGATGATAGACAACATCTTTGAATTCGACGACCTTGACGCAGGCGATATAATGACCCACCGCACCGACATGACGGCGATCGAAGTCTCCCGCTCGCTCGAGGAGGTCGCCGAGCTTGCCATTGAAAACGGTTACTCCAGGATCCCCGTGTATGAGGACGACCCCGACAGCATCGTCGGCGTGCTCTATGCCAAGGATCTGTTAAAATACGTCGGTCACAATATTCCCGCAGATTTGACTATATCCAAGGTCATGCGTAAGGCGCTCTATGTGCCCGAAACTCAGAGCTGCGGCGATCTCTTCAAGGCGATGAACGACAGCCACACGCAGTTCGCGGTGGTGGTCGATGAATACGGCGGCACCGCCGGCATAGTTACCCTTGAGGACGTGCTCGAATCCATCGTAGGCAATATCCAGGACGAATATGACGACGAGGATGAAGAAATAGTACAGATAAACGAGACCACATTTACCATTGACGGTATCACCGACCTCGACGAGGTCGACGAGCTGGTAGGCACCAAGCTCCCGGAGGGCGATTACGACACCCTCGGCGGCTTCGTCATCAGCCTGCTCGGTTATCTCCCGTCCGAGAGCGACCCGGAGCCCGCCGTCGCCGAATATGATAATCTCCGCTTCACCGTCCTCAACTTTGAGGATCGCCGTATAGGCGAGATCAAGGTCGAGATCCTCCCGAAAGAGGAGAACGAGGACGAGGAAAGCGACTCCAAGCCAAAAGACAAGGATAAGGATAAAGGCAAGGACAAGGACAAAGACTAATACTTAGGCGGGCTGTTCCCATGCAGCCCGCTTTTTAAATTAGAATATATATTTGTTTTTAAAGAGGTATATATTATGAAAAGACTTGACGTAATACCCAAGCCTAACAAGGTCGAGTTCCTCGGCGGCGAAGTCGATCCGTCGGAGCTTGAGATAACCTATATCGAGGACAAGTCCCTTGCGGACGAGGCGTATGTGCTCACCGTCGTCAAGAGCGGCATCGAGCTGCGCTACGGCTCGCCGAGCGGCAAATTCTACGGCGAGCAGACCCTCGCTCAGCTCGGCGAAAGCTGCCCCAGAGTCCGTATTGAGGACAGACCCGCTTATAAATACAGGGGCTTTATGCTCGACACCGTGCGCCATATCTTCACCGTCGAGCAGACGAAGAAGATAATCGACGCTGCCGCAGAGGTCAAGATGAACAGGATGCATTGGCACCTGACCGACGACCAGGGCTTCCGCCTGACGCTCGACTCCCACCCCGAGATAACCGAGAAAGCCTCTGTCAGACCCGACTCCACCTTCGGCAGCCTTGATGAGCACGGCGAATACGGCGGCTGCTTCACCAAGGACGAGCTGCGCGAGATAGTCGATTACTGCGCCGAGCGTTTCATCACCGTCATTCCCGAATTCGACGTGCCCGGCCATTGCTCCGCCCTGCTCCATGCCTGCCCGCAGCTCTCATGCTCCGGCGGCGAGGTCGAGGTCAAGACCCACCAGGGCATTTTTGAGGATATCCTCTGCGCCGGCAAGGATGAGACCTTGCAGGTCGTGTTTGACATTCTCTCAGAGATCATTGATATCTTCCCCTCCGAATATATCCATATCGGCGGCGACGAAGCGCCCAAGAAGCATTGGCAGAGCTGCCCCGATTGCCAAAGGCGCATCAAAGAGAATTCGCTCAAAAACGAGGAGGAGCTGCAGGGCTGGTTCACAAATCAGATCGTTGAGTTCCTCGCCTCCAAGGGCAGGAAGGCGATAGTTTGGAACGAGAGCCTCAACAGCGGCATAGTCGACGGCAGCGTCACCGTGCAGATGTGGATGGATAAAAAGAAGCGCTCCTATGCCTTCGCCGACAAGGGCGGCAAGGTCATAGTCTCCGACTTCTTCCACTACTACTGCGACTACCCCTACGCCATGACTCCGCTGATCAAGACCTATAATTATGAGCCTGCGCCCAAAAAGCTGAAGAAGCCCGAGAATATAATCGGCGTTGAAACGCCCATATGGACGGAGTTTATCAACAACTTTGACAGGCTCTGTGAATTATTCTTCCCGAGGCTTGCCGCCGTTGCCGAGACGGGCTGGACGGACAGGGAGAAAAAGAGCGCGGCGGATTTTATGCGCCGATTCAGGATCTACGCCCCGCACCTTGAGCGGCTCGGCATCAAGCCCGCCCCGCCGCAGGAGTGGAATCCCTCGCCCATCGCCCGCATCAGAGGCACATTCTCATTCACGCACAACATGGTGATGAAAAAAGGCGAAAAGTAAACAGTCACATTGCGGTCGGGATACGCTCCCGACCGCTTTTTTGATATGATTCCATTGACTGCACGGCTGAAAAATGCTATTATCATAATATAAACGGCAATTTTCGCCGCAAAACGATGTAAACTCGGGTTTACATCGGCGATAATTTTCAAAATGTATATTAAAGTTGGTTGCTTCGGCGGCTCAAGCGGGATATAATGCGGTTGTATTCAAAAAACTGCCAAGGAGGAGAAGATATGGATATAGGAGAAAAAATTCAGAAATTAAGAAGAGAAAAGGGTCTGTCGCAGGAGGCTCTTGCCGAGGCGCTCGGCGTTTCGAGGCAGTCCGTTTCAAAGTGGGAGTCGGGTGCTGTGCTGCCCGATACCGATAAGATAATAGCGATGAGCGAGCTTTTCGGCATTTCGACCGATTTCCTGCTCAAGGGTGATTTCGCCCCGGTGACCGCTCCTGCAGACGGAGCCGCCGCCCCGCCGCGGGAGAGCAAAAAGAAACCGAAGAAGGCAGCCCGCATTATCGCCCTCGTGCTCGCGATATGCATCGTTATAGCGGCTGCTGCGGTGCCTGTGTATTACGGCGGGTTCCGTGAGACATGGTGGGCGCTGAACGGCGGCAAGGTGGAGTACCCCTATGTTTTTGTCCACGGTCTCGGCGGCTGGGGCGAGGGCGAGGGGATAAACAAGGCCGTCCAATATTGGGGCGGCGGCACCTTTGACCTGAAGCAGTACCTGACCGCTCAAGGCTATGAGGTCTATATGCCGAGCGTCGGCCCGATATCGAGCGCGTGGGACAGAGCCTGCGAGCTGTACGCCATGCTGACAGGCTCAACGGTCGATTACGGCGCGGCGCATTCGGCGGAGCATAACCACGCCCGCTACGGCAGGTCATACAGCGCAATGTTTGAGGGCTGGGGCGACAAGAAAAACGGCGGTCAGCGCATTAAGATAAATCTTGTCGGTCACAGCTTCGGCGGAGCAACGGTTCGGCTTTTGGCTTCGCTGCTTGCCTACGGCGACGAGGCTGAGCGGGCGGCGAGCGGCAGCGAGACTTCGCCGCTTTTCACCGGCGGAAAGGGCGACTGGGTCAACAGCGTCATAACCCTCTGCGCCCCGCATAACGGCTCCTCGCTCACCGAGGTGCTCGATTCGGTCGGCGGCGTTGTGGGCATAACGGATACCACCGAGATGCTTGCCCGCCTTTGCTTCGGGGCTGCGGACATCAGCTCGCCCGTTGACGGAATCTATGACTTCAAGCTCGACCAATTCGGCATCAACTCCGCTGCGGGCAGCGAAAAGGAGGCCGAGAGCGCCATCAAGGCTGTCACGGAGTCAGGCAGAGATCACGCCGCCTACGACCTCTCGCCCGACGGCGCAGCCGAGCTGAATAAACGCATCCGCACCGTTGACGATATCTATTATTTCTCGTATTCCTACTGCACGACCGTTGACAGCTCGCTGATAAATATCCAGGTGCCCGTTTCAGGCACACTGCCGATACTTTACCCGTTTGCGCTTGCGATGGGCGCATATAAGGGCACGACCGCGGGCGGCATAGTCATCGACGAATCGTGGCGGCCGAATGACGGCTTGGTGAGCGTGGTGTCGGCAAAATACCCGACCGGCGATCCTTATGCCGAATACACCGAATTCCCGCGGCAGCTAAAGGATGTCAAGCGGGGAGTGTGGCAGGTCGCGCCCACAAGGAGCGGCGACCACGGCACGGTGATAGGGCTCAACGCCGACGCGGCGCAGACTCAGGCGTTTTATATCGACCTTATCGAAATGATCGACAGCCTTAAAAGATAAATACATATTATATAATGAAACATCCCCTACCGCCATTGCTGACGGCAGGGGATGCGTTATTTATTGATTACTCAGCAGGGGATCAGTCAGCCTTGGGGGCATAGAGATCCTTGAGGCGGAGCAGGTGCTCATATCTCTCAACTGAGGTCTCCTCCGCGAGGGTGAAGAGCTTCTCGGCTCTCTCGGGGAAGGAGCGGGTGAGTGATGAGTAACGTGCTTCGTTCATGATGAAGTCTCTGTAGCTCGCGGTGGCGGGCTTGCTGTCGATGGTGAAGGGATTCTCGCCCTTTGCCTTGAGCGCGGGGTTGAAGCGGAACATATTCCAGTAGCCGCTGTCAACGGCCTTCTTCATCTCGTTCTGGCAGTTGGTCATGCCGCCCTTGATGGAGTGCATCTCGCAGGGTGCGTAAGCGATGACGATCGACGGGCCGTGATAAGCCTCAGCCTCGGTCAGAGCCTTGATGGTCTGGTTCATGTTGGCGCCCATAGCGATCTGAGCGACATAGACATAGCCGTAGCTCATTGCTATCTCGGCAAGGCTCTTCTTGGCAACGGACTTTCCGGCTGCCGCAAACTGAGCGACCTGGCCGATGTTGGAAGCCTTGGATGCCTGTCCGCCGGTGTTGGAGTAAACCTCGGTATCGAATACCATGATGTTGACATCTTCGCCGGAAGCAAGGACATGGTCAACGCCGCCGAAGCCTATATCGTATGCCCAGCCGTCGCCGCCGAAGATCCATACGGACTTCTTGGCAAGGTACTCTTTATTTTCAAGGATAGACTTGCAGGTGTCGCAATCAACGCCTTCGAGAGCGGCAACGAGAGCCTTGGTGGCTACGCCGTTAGTCTCGCCGTCGTCGACGGTGTCAAGGTATGCCTTAGCGGCAGCCTTGAGCTCCTCGGGGGCGCACTCTGCCTCTGAAACGGTCTTGACCTTGGCGATCAGACTGTTGCGGATAGCGTTCTGGCCGAGATACATGCCGAAGCCGTGCTCTGCGTTATCCTCGAAGAGGGAGTTTGCCCATGCGGGGCCGTGGCCGTTCTTGTCGGTGGTGTAGGGTGAAGTTGCTGCGGGGCCGCCCCAGATGGAGGAGCATCCGGTAGCGTTGGAGATATACATTCTGTCGCCGAAGAGCTGGGTGATAAGGCGAGCATATGAAGTCTCGGCGCAGCCGGCGCAGGAGCCGGAGAACTCAAGCAGCGGAGTTTTGAACTGGCTGCCGATGACGGTGTTGTCTGCGAGGTCTTCCTTGACGGAGACGTTCTCGACCATGTAGTCGAATACGGGCTGCATAGCGTCCTGGCTCTCTCTGGGAACCATCTTGAGGGAGTTGGTCTTACAAACGCCGATACAAACGCCGCATCCCATACAATCGAGGGGAGAAACAGCGAGGGTGTACTTGTAAACACCCTTGCCCTTGCCCTTCTTGTCAACGATGATAGCGTTGGCGGGGGCGTTGGCAGCCTCTTCCTCGGTCAGAGCATAAGGTCTGATGGTGGCGTGCGGGCAGACATAGGAGCACTGGTTACACTGAGCGCAGGTTGCGCCGTCCCACTCGGGAACCATGACTGCAACGCCTCTCTTCTCGAAGGCTGATGCGCCCTGCTCGAAGGTACCGTCTGCATGGTCAACGAATGCGGATACGGGCAACGAATCGCCGTTCATGAGGCCGACCGGCTTCATGATGCTGTCAACCATCTTAACGAGCTTTGCGGGGCCGTTCTCGGTGACGGATACGGGGGCGTCAACTGCGTCTGCCCAGTCGGCGGGAACGTCGATCTTGACATATGCGGTAGCGCCGGCGTCGATAGCCTTCTCGTTCATCTCGACTATCTCTTTGCCCTTCTTCATGAACTTCTGGGCCTTCTCCTTCATGTAGCCGATAGCCTCAGCCTCGGGCAGAACCTTGGAGAGTGAGAAGAATGCTGACTGAAGGACGGTATTGGTACGCTTGCCGAGGCCGATCTTGGCGGCAAGGTCGATAGCGTTAACGGTGTAGAGCTGGATGTTGTTCTTTGCGATGTAGCGCTTTGCCTCTGCGGGCATCTTTGCGCTCAGCTCGTCGGCATCCCACTGGCAGTTGATGAGGAATACGCCGCCGGGCTTAACATCGTTGACCATCTTGTAGCCTTTCTCAACATAGGAGGGATTGTGGCAGGCAACGAAGTCGGCCTTGTTGATATAGTAGGGGCTCTTTATCGGGCTGTCGCCGAAACGAAGATGGGAGATGGTGATACCGCCGGTCTTCTTGGAGTCATACTGGAAGTAAGCCTGAACGTATTTGTCGGTGTGGTCGCCGATGATCTTGATGGAGTCCTTGTTTGCGCCGACGGTGCCGTCGCCGCCGAGGCCCCAGAACTTGCACTCGATGGTGCCTTCGGCTGCGGTGTTGGGAGCTTCCTTCTCTTCGAGTGAGAGATAGGTAACATCGTCGTTGATGCCGAGGGTGAAGTGAGCCTTGGGAGCGTCCTTGGCAAGCTCGTCATAAACTGCGAATACGCTTGCGGGCGGAGTATCCTTTGAACCGAGACCGTAACGGCCGCCGATGACCTTGATATCGCTTCTGCCGGTAGCTGCGAGAGCTGCGACAACGTCAAGGAACAGGGGCTCGCCGAGTGAGCCGGGCTCTTTGGTTCTGTCAAGAACAGCGAGCTTCTTGCAGGTCGCGGGGATAGCTTCAACGAGCTTCTCAGCGGAGAACGGTCTGTAAAGGCGAACCTTGACAAGGCCGACCTTCTCGCCCTTAGCGGTGAGGTAGTCGATAACTTCCTCTGCAACATCGCAGATGGAGCCCATTGCTACGATGACATTCTCAGCGTCGGGAGCGCCGTAGTAGTTGAAGAGCTTGTAGTCGGTGCCGAGCTTGGCGTTGACCTTGTTCATGTATTCCTCAACGACTGCGGGCAGAGCGTCGTAGTAGGAGTTGCAAGCCTCACGATGCTGGAAGAAGATATCGCCGTTCTCGTGAGAGCCGCGCATTACGGGGCGCTCGGGGTTGAGAGCTCTCTTGCGGAAAGCCTCAACAGCGTCCATATCGCACATTT
>SAMEA104315427__coassemble_1508_pt1 | contig 10947 bp, 8 predicted proteins | sample SAMEA104315427__metabat2_low_PE_039 | metagenome-assembled genome bin SAMEA104315427 (sample SAMEA104315427) | gut metagenome | biome: Monkey gut; feature: monkey-associated habitat; material: faeces | place: China | collected 2013
CACAAACCCCCGCCCGAGGGAATACCGCCGCATCCACCGCCTGACCCGCCGCTATGTGGTCGGCTCGGTCAGCTACTCCGAGGGCGTCAATGACGACGTGAATAAATTCGTGTGGTCGGATATGGATTATTTCCCCGACTGCGATCTTAGAACGACGCTGCTTGATTATTCAAGGCTCTTTTTCTTCGGTGTGCCCGCCGATACGATAGCCGACGGCATTCTTGCCCTTGAGCTGAATTGGCAGTGCGACCCCGCCGAGAATCCGACCATTGACAGCACGCTCGAGACCTTTGAGCGACTGCGCCGCGAATATCCGTTCCTCAATGAGAATTGGCGCTTTTTGCAGCTTCTGATGCGCGCTGAATGTGACAAATTGCTCCGCAGCAGGCGTTTGTTTGAGCTTGAGCTTATCAGGGGTGCAAGGAGAGCCGCCTTTGACGGCGAACTTGAAGCCGTAAGAGAATTTTTAGAGCTCGAGCCGGGCGAGGAATACCTTGAGCTGAGGGCTGATATCTCCCGCATCGCACAGCGCCTGTTCAGGCTTATCGGTATGCAGCTCGACGTGGAGCATTATGGCGCCGACAGCTGGGAGAGGGGGGCGATACTCGAGACTATCGACCTGCCCGTGACCGACCGCGAATGGCTGCTCGGCAGGCTCGATCATGCAATGGTCGACGACGACCCCGTCGAATACATGCGCCGAGCCTTTGACCGCAACAGGGTCGATTCAGATGAATATTATTTCTCCGTCGCCCTCAACGGGCTTGCCGAGTGCGGCTGCCGCCAGAGCGGCGAGGTATATATGAATTTCCAGGGCGACAGGCCGAGCGTCAACAACGGCACGCTGCCCACGGCGCTTTTCAATATATATGATAACCTCACCTTCAGGTGCAAGATAGGCGGCTTGACCTACGACGGCGACTACACGCTGACCGTCACCTATATGGACAGGCGCAACCCTGCCTCCGCCGAGCATAAGATAACCGCCAACGGCAAGACGGTCTATTGCGGGCCGCAGTTCGGCGGCGAGAGCGACCCCGACTATGACCGTGAGATGCTGCGCCCCGGATTCGTCAGCGCAAGCTACACTCTGCCGCACGATTTCATTGAGAACGGCTGCGTTGACCTTGAGCTGAGCGAGCCTACCATGGGTGTGATGTTCGCCGAGCTGAGAATCACAAAGAAAAAGCCTTAAAAACTAAAAAAATCCGAAAAAAACTTAACAAATTTTATTTCGCCGTTTTTCCTGCCATCTTTCTATGTTGTTAATATTCAACAAAGTTTTGTAACAGTCTTTGTCAATATTCACAAAATATTCAGGGCGCTTCAATTGAATCTGTAGAGCTTGAATAATTTGCCAAATCCAGAAACTTGTGCAAGTTGCACATACAGAGCTATTAATCTTTGTGCAAAATCACTTGACATTTTGGAAAAAGTGAGTATAATGGAGACATCAACAGAAAGAAAGGATGAATGTTATGAAAAACGGAATTGAACTTGAGCTTGAAAAGAAGCTTATAGACGAAATCGCTGAGGAGAAGAAATTCATTTCATTCAGAAAGCTCGTTAAGATCTTTGAGTTGAATGCTCTGCTTAGAGGCTGAGCCGCTTCTCTCGACGAAAACGTCATCTTCGGATGATTTAATATATCCGTACGGGTCAATGCCCGTCGGCGTCCGGAATTCCACGGGTCGTTGCATTTTCGCAGCGACCCTTTTTTCGTTTAAACCGAGATCGGTTGTCAAATTGGCGCACAAATGTTCACTTCTCTATTGAAAAACGGCGTCTGCTATGATATAATCGTTATATATCTTCAAAAAGGGGGGCGGCTCACATGGGCAAGGCGGATGACCTGATAGGCAAAATAGTCTCGGATTCCAAGATCGCCGACATGACCTACCGTGACGAGCCGATAATCTTCCCTGCTTCAAAAATGAAGAATTACACGCCGAAAAAATACGCCGCGATGCGTAAAATAGGCAGCGGCTCGCTCTTCCTTGCGAACGAGGCCAAGAATTTCCTGCTCCAGGCAAGATTCATGGCGGATTTTGAGGACGATTACGATTTCAGGGGCGATTTCAGCGCATATTACCCGACATATGCCGATATGACGACGGGTCAGCTGAGGGGATATTTCTCGTGGAGGACTAAACTGCGCCGCGGGGTCTATGAAAGAGCGCCTCTGTCCTTCGCCTTTGTCTATATGTATGAGCTGATAAACGGAGTGGGAGCCTCTTCGCCGCTCGACGCGTTCATAAAGCTCCGCACCTTTGCTCAGGAGTATGCCGAAATTGATGAAAGGGTCGTGCCCTATGCGGGGCGTTGGTTGTTTGACCTGGCGGTTTATCACGGGCTTGACCCGTCGCTGCTCGAAAGCGAGTTTGTGTTTACGAATACAGACAGCGCCGTGGATCTTTGCGCCTGCACCGACGACGAGCGGATAAAAAGCATATATTCCGACGCTGCCTACTACTGCAAGCACGCGGTGAGCTATAAAAAATACCCCGAAGAGGCGAGACGGGCGATGCTCTGCGTCTGCCATGAGCTTGCGGAGTGCCGCCCTTATAATGAATACGACAGCGCCCTTGCTTATCTTTCCGGCAAGCGGCAAATAGACTTTTATCATATGTTTGCGGGTGCGGTCTTTTGCCCCGAGAGCCTGCATGAGGACTGCGTTTATCAGGTGTATTCCTCCCGCTATATCTGCCGCAACGGCTTTTGGTCGTGCGAGTGCATAATCAGACCGTACGAGATCGGGAGGCTGACTGCCTCAATCATTAAGGAGGTAGACCGCCTGCTCCGCAAGGCTTTCGGCGAGAAGCCCATCAAGGGTGCGCCGCTGCCCCGCGATATCGGGGAGCTTGTCGAGATCGGGGTCGATAAATATCTGAAGCTCCGCGAGGAGGAGCGCAGACCCAAGATAAATATAGACGTGTCAAAGCTCGGCGGCATACGAGCCGCGGCGGAGGTCACCTGCGGCAAGCTGATGACCGAGGCGGATATGCAGCCCGACGAGCCGGAGCAGGCCGAGCAAAAACCCGCCGCCCCGACCGCGCCCGAGACGGAGTTGCTTCGGCGGCTGCTTGCGGGCGAGGAATATGCGTCGCTGCTGCGCGAGAGCGGCTGTATGCTCTCGGTGCTTGCCGACGCGATAAACGACAAATACTTTGACGAATTCGGCGACACCGTCATTGACTTCGACGGCGAAACGCCGTTTGTAATTGAGGATTATCAAGAAGATTTGAGAGGTTTATTGGAAAATGAAAATACCTAAGAGAATAGCTTCGGTCATCATTAATTCGCTCAAGGGCGGCGTTGTGCCGAGGATAGGTCTGCCCTATATAACCGTCGGCAGGGAGCACGAGATAAACGCCCTGCTGCACGATATCGAGATAATTTCGGAGGGCGGCGCTTCGTTCCGCTTCATAGCGGGCCGCTACGGCAGCGGCAAGAGCTTCCTGCTGCAAACGATAAGGAATTACGCCATGGACAGGAACTTCGTCGTCGTGGATGCCGACCTCTCGCCCGAGCGGCGTTTGCAGGGCACAAGGGGTCAGGGGCTTGCGACATACAAGGAGCTTATCCGCAATATGTCCACCCGCACAAGACCCGAGGGCGGCGCACTAACTCTTATCCTCGACCGCTGGATAAACAGCGTGCAGAGCGAGGCGATGGATTTCCTCGGCTGCGGCTTCGACGACCCGAAGCTTGCGCCCGAGACGGAGCGGAGGATAAGGGGCGTTGTGGGAGAGCTGAGCGAAATGGTGCACGGCTTCGACTTTGCAAAGCTGCTGACCATATATTATAAAGCCTATATCGGCGGCGACGACGAGAGCAAGGCCAAGGTCGTCAAGTGGTTCAGGGGCGAGTATTCGCTCAAGAGCGAGGCGAAAGCGGAGCTGGGCGTCAATATCATCGTCACCGACGACGATTGGTATGATTATATCAAGCTCTTTGCCGCATTCCTCAAGCGTGCGGGCTACGACGGTATGCTCATCCTCATTGACGAGCTTGTGAATATATATAAGATACCGAATTCGATAACCCGTCAGTATAATTACGAGAAGATACTCACTATGTATAACGACGCTTTGCAGGGCAAGGCGCACCACCTCGGCATAATCATGAGCGGCACTCTGCAATGCATTGAGGATCAGCGCAGGGGCGTTTACAGCTATGAGGCGCTGCGCTCAAGGCTTGAGCAGGGCAGATTCGGCTCGGACGAGCACTCCGATATGCTTGCCCCCGTGATAAAGCTGAATCCGCTCAGCTATGAGGAGATGCTGGTGCTCACCGAGAAGCTGGCGGATATCCACGCCGAGCTTTTCGGCTACGAGCGCACCCTCGGGCAGGAGGAGCTCATAGCCTTTATCAAGATAGAGTACGGCAGGATAGGGGCGGATAAAAATATCACCCCGCGCGAGGTCATCCGCGACTTTATCGAGCTGCTGAATATATCGTTCCAGAATCCCGGACTGACCGTGTCGCAGCTGCTCGGCTCGGAGGGCTTTGAATACGCAAGATCCGAGGTCGACGAGGAAAATGTTGAGAAAGAATTTGTTGAATTTGAAATATAAGGTGACCGTATGAACGTATTTGACCGCTATGCGCCCTTCATTCAGGATTTCATCTATCAGAATAGCTGGGAATCGCTGCGAGCCGTGCAGGTGGCGGCGGGCGACGCCGTGTTCAACACCGACTGCAACGTGCTGCTGTGCGCCTCCACCGCCTCCGGCAAGACGGAGGCGGCGTTTTTTCCGATCCTGACCCTTTTCACCGAGGATATGCCGAGCAGCGTCGGCGCCATATATATCGGCCCGCTCAAGGCGCTCATCAACGACCAATTCATGCGGCTGAACGACCTGTGCCGCGAGGCAGATATCCCCGTTTGGCATTGGCACGGCGACGTTTCGCAGTCGCATAAAAATAAGCTGCTCAAAAATCCGTCGGGCATATTGCAGATAACGCCAGAATCCCTCGAAGCGCTGCTGCTGCACAAGCATTCATATGTCGCGCGGCTTTTCGGCGACCTGCGCTTTATCGTCATTGACGAGGTGCATTCGCTCATGCGCGGCGACAGGGGCGGGCAGACCCTCTGCCTTATCGAGCGGCTGATGCGCCTCTCCGGCTCAAAGCCGAGGATAATCGGGCTCTCCGCCACCGTGGGCGACCCCGAGAGCGCGGGGCGGCTGCTCTCCGAATGCTCGGGCAGGCGCACCGTGATACCCAAGATAGAGGCGGGCGGGGTCAAGTGGCGGCTCTCAATGGAGCATTTTTATATTGATGGCGACGGCGGATATGAGAAAGAGCACGAGGGCGAGGCGCTGCCCGAGCTTGATATCGCCACCGACAAAGCGCCGAGGAACGCCGACCCGGGCATGGGCTATATTTTTGAGCATACAAGGGGCAAGAAGTGCCTTGTATTCGTCAATTCCCGCGAGGAATGTGAGGCGGTCACGACCACTCTGCGCCGCTACTGCGAGGAGCGGAATGAGCCCGACCGTTTTTTGATACATCACGGCAATCTCTCCGCCGCCTACCGTGAGACGGCCGAGGCCGTGATGAAGGATGAGCAGCAGTTCAAGACCACCGTCACCACCGCTACGCTCGAGCTCGGTATTGATATCGGCAGGCTGGAGCGCGCATTCCAGATCGACGCGCCGTTCACCGTGTCGTCGTTTTTGCAGCGAATGGGCAGAACGGGCAGGCGAGGACTGCCGCCGGAGATGTGGTTTGTCATGCGTGAGGAGCAGCCCGAGGCGAGAGCCATGCTGCCCGCCACCGTGCCGTGGACGCTGCTGCAGGGCATTGCACTCGTGCAGCTCTATACCGAGGAGCGCTGGGTCGAGCCGCAGCGCATGGATAAATATCCCTACAGCCTGCTGTATCATCAGACCATGGCGACTCTCGCCTCCTGCGGCGAGGCTTCCCCCGCCGCGCTTGCTTCAAAGGTGCTGTCACTCAGTACCTTCAAGCAGGTATCGCAGGAGGATTACAGGCTGCTGCTACGCCACCTGCTCTCGACCGATCAGATCCAGCGCACCGATGAGGGCGGGCTGATAGTCGGCCTTGCGGGCGAGCGGCAGGTCAACAATTTCAAGTTCTACGCCGTGTTTCAGGAGAATGAGGAATACACCGTCCGCAGCCATTCTCAGGAGCTCGGCACGATAGTCATGCCCCCGCCCCCGGGCGAGAAGATAGCCATTGCGGGGCACGTCTGGATAGTCGAGGAGGTCGATCACAAGCGCAAGCTCGTCTATTGCGACCTTGTCAAGGGCAAGGTGCCCGCCTACTTCGGCCAGTGCCCGGGCGATATCAACACCAAGGTGCTCGAACGCATGAGGCAGGTGCTCATTGAGGACAAGGGCTACCTTTATCTGATGAAAAACGCCATTGCACGCCTCTCGGAGGCACGCAAGACCGCGCGCAATTCGGGGCTTACAGAGCGCCCGCTGATAAATCTCGGCGGCGATATGTGGTGCCTTTTCCCGTGGCTCGGCAGCTATGCCTTTCTCGCAATGGAGCGCTTCCTGAAGCTCAAGTGCGCCAAGGAGCTCGGCATCTCGGCGCTCGACCCGTCAAGGCCGTATTTCATCCAGTTTAAGATGAAGGCGGGCGAGAAGGAATTCTTTGACGTGCTTGCGAATGAAGCTGCAAAGGAATTCGACCCGATGGAGCTTGTCTATAAGGGCGAGGTGCCGCTGTTTGAGAAATACGACGAATTCCTGCCCGACGAGCTGGTACGCAAGGGCTTTGCCTACGGCGTGCTCGATATCGACGGCATGAAGAGCAGAATTCGCTCTTGGGCAAAAAATTCGGATTGAAAAATTGCATTATATATGATAAAATTTTTATATTAAGTATGCTGCTTCGGCGGGGCGCATATATTTGCAAGGAGTGAGCTTATGAAAAAGGCTTTGAGTGTTTTGACAGCGTGCGTAATGCTGCTTTGTGCGGCCGTGCCCGCCTTTGCGTCGAGTGAAAAAATACCGCTGATAACGGTCGGCGGCTACGCTTCGTCACAGCTCTATGACTACAGCGGCGACGAGCCGCAGCAGGTCTGGCCGTTTGACCCGCAGGCGGCGCTGAAGCAGATCGCCTCCGACCTGCCGAATTTCACGATTTCGCTGCTTAAATTCCTCTGCGGATCGTCGGAATCCCTCGGCAAAGCAGTCGCCGACGGCGGCATGAAAATACTCGAGAAAATGTTCTGCAACGAGGACGGCTCCTCGGTCTATAACGTGAACCATTACCCGAACGACCCCGCGCTCACGAATTATAAACACCTCACCGACAGCGGCAGGCTCGATCTGGTCAGGGAAAAGAATCTCAGCGCCGCGGCGGCCGAGAGGATAGGCGGCGAAAACGTCTTTTCGTTCCAGTATGATTTCCGTATGGGCGGTTATGATATAGCGAATGAGCTGAGCGACTATGTCAACGCCGTGCTCAAATACACGGGCGCAAAAAAGGTGAATATCTTCGGCATGAGCTACGGCGGCTTCGTCGTCGGCGCTTATCTGAGCCTCTTTGCCGACTCCGCACCGATAAATAACGCCGTGCTCGACGTGCCCGCCCTCGGCGGCACCTCGTTTGCGAAGCGATTCTTCCTCGGCGAGGTCGATTTCCCCGTCGCGAGCCTTATTTCGCTCGGCGAGAATATTCTCGGCAAGGAGACCGACTTGGCGCCACTTTTCGACGGGGTCAAGCTCCCCAGAGTGGAGGCGCTGGCGTCCGCATTTCTCAAGAGGATATCGGTGCTGCCGCTGCATTGGGGCAGCCTTTGGGATCTGCTCACGCCCGAGAGCTATGAGCAGCTTAAGCCCGTGATGCTTGACGGCGAAGCGAGCGCCGAGCTGATACGCAAGAGCGACGTTATTCACCACGAGATCATGCCGAATTACCGCAGCAGCTTCCTTCGCTGCATGGAGCGCGGTGCAAACGTCTCGATAATCTGCAACTATGTCGATTACACGGCTTTCGGCGGCGACAGGCTCGCCGATATGCTGCTTGACGCTTCGCAGGTCAGCGGAGCAATCTGCCCGTCGGTCGGCAAGCGCTTCCCACGCGGCTACAACGCCGTTCGCACGGTCTGCACCGATATTAAGCACGACCATGTCGCCCCGTCAATGAAGATAGACGCCTCCTCGGCTTATCTGCCCGAGAACACCTGGTTTGTCGACGGGCAGTATCACGGCACTTATACCCAAGACCCGAATACCTTTGCCCTTATCGAGCGGCTGCTCTTTGCCGACGGCAGGACTGATGTGTATTCCTTCGCCGAATTCCCGCAGTTTGAGGTGGCTCAGGCGCCGTATTACTCGGTCAATGCCGTATTTAAGGGCGAGCAGGCGGGTCACACGGGCGACTCCGATACGCTCGTTATAACCAACCTTTCCCCGAGCCGCTCCGTGCTGATAACGGGCGTCTCAATGCCGGGCGTTGAATTCTCAAAGCCCTCCGGGCGGCTGTTGAAGCCCGGCGAATCCGCCGAGATCAAAGTGATATCGGCAAAGCCGCTTGACGGCAGAGCCGAGCTTAAAGTCAGCTATGTGAAGCCCGCATTCGGCAAGAGCGCCGCGGTCAGGAGCTTTGATTTTGTCAAATAAGGAGAATAAGTAATGAAACTCAAGAAAAATATGCGCTTGTTTGCTATAGCGGGGGCGCTGCTGCTGCTCTTTATACTCTTCACGGCGGCTGTAGCCAATGTCGACGTGCAGCCGATAGGTCCCAACGCTTCGAGCGTTGGTTTTGCCTCCGCAAACGGCCATTTCCGCGACCTCATAGGCAACAATGACGGGTGGTATAAGTTCACAGAAGTGCTCGGCGTTTTGTCGATACTCGTGATGCTCATGTTCGCCGCCATAGGCGTTATCCAGCTCGTCACCCGCAAGGCTCTCAAAAAGGTCGACAGCGAGATACTCGCCCTCGGCGTATTCTACGCCATCGTGGTATTCTTCTATCTCCTCTTTAATGTCGTTGCTGTCAACTACCGCCCGATACTCGTCGACGGTCAGCTCGAGGCCTCCTACCCCTCGTCGCATTCGATGCTCGCCGTTTGCGTGATGCTCTCGGCTATCCTGCCGCTCAAGAAGCGTCTGCCCGCAAAGGTAATGCCTGCCGTCAAGGCCGTGTGCATAGCCGTTGCGGCGCTCACCGTCCTCGGCAGGCTGCTCTCGGGCGTTCACTGGTTCACCGATATCGTCGGCGGAGTGCTGCTCTCATGCGCTCTCACGGCGCTCTACTATGCGCTTGCCGAGCAATTTCGCCTTGCGCTGCGCCCGTAAATTGGACTAAAAGGCTAAAATGTATATTGTTTTTCGAGGATAAATATTGTATAATATTAAAGATTGGGGTTTGATCCTCTGAAAATAGCCGTGCTCCGTGCGCTTCGGCGTCGTGGGCGTAGACAGGAGAGAAAAGCATATGGAAAAGAAACTGAATGTTGTTACTGGCGCAAAGGGCTATGTAGGATATGCGCTTGTAAAGGAGCTTGCCGACAGAGGCGAGCGCATCAGGCTCTCACTGCACCGTGACAGCCACGATTTCGATGAGTTCAACTGCGAAAAGGTCATCGGCGACGTTTGCAGCCTCGACCACCTCATGCAGGCGTTTGAGGGCGCCGATACCGTTTATCATGTTGCGGGTCTTGTCGATATCACCGGCAAGAAGGATGACCTGGTATGGAAGGTCAACTACGACGGCACCAAGGCAGTTGTAGAGGCGTGCAAAAAGTGCGGAGTTAAGAACCTTGTTTATGTTTCATCGGTCGATGCCATTCATGTCACTGACGATATGACAGTCGTGCGTGAGCCGGATCATTTTGACCCCGACCTTGTCAACGGCGCATACGGCAAGTCAAAGGCTGCCGCAAGCCAGTATGTAATGGACGCTTCGGATGAAAATCTTAAGACCTGCGTCGTGCATCCGAGCTGCTGCATCGGCCCCTACGACGTCAAGGGCACTGCCAGCGTTTGCGCTATGATCCGCCTTTATATCAAGGGTCTGTTCCCCGTTACCCTCGACTTCGGCGCATACAACTTCGTTGACGTGCGCGACGTTGCAAAGGGCATGATAGGCGCTGCCGAAAAGGGCAGAGGCGGCCAGAATTACCTCCTCTGCGGCGACAAGCTCACCGTCAGGGAGTTCATAGCGACCCTCGCAAAGATTTGCGGCAGGAAGCCGCCGAAAGTTGCACTCAGCAAAAAGACGATAATCAGGCTGCTGCCCGTCATCGTCAAGGTGTTTGATATGCTCAAGCTCCCGCCGGTGCTCAACGAGATGTCGATAGAGATCCTTTGCCAGAACTGTAACTTTACATATGAGAAAGCCGAAAAGGAGTTCGGCTACAAGCCGATGAGCGCTGAGGATTCGCTGCGCGACACCATCGAGTGGATAAAGAAATTTGATAAAGAAAAAGCAAATAAGAAATAAAAAATTGCGGGCGGCCGAGGCTGCCCGCTTTTTATATTCTTATAAATATTGACACCGAACACGTCGTCATATATAATATTTATGCGGATATATGATTTCGTTTGCCGCATAAAAAGTAATCAAAAAAATGACGGAGGTATTTATGAGGAGATTTACAAAAGTATTCAGTGCCATGTTCGCCGTTATCATGCTGTTTACGGGCTTGCCGCAGGCATCCGGCGTGGAGGAGCAGACAGCAGATCCAAAAATCCCGCTCTCGTCGAGCGGCGAGCCGCTGGATATCGGTATGTCCGAGGATGAAACGATGACCGAGCCGAGCGAGCATATCTATGACCTGTCGCTCTCAAAGAGCAGGATATACCTGCTGCCCGGTATGTCGTTCAGACTGACGGTGAGCGCCGTTACCGAGCCCTTTGACCCGCAAGCCGGAGCTTTCGACCGAGAGCACCGCACCGACCGAGGAAACGACAGCGGCACCCGCGCTTGAAACAACCGCACCCGTGACGGACGAGACCG
>SAMEA104315427__coassemble_1634_pt1 | contig 9983 bp, 8 predicted proteins | sample SAMEA104315427__metabat2_low_PE_039 | metagenome-assembled genome bin SAMEA104315427 (sample SAMEA104315427) | gut metagenome | biome: Monkey gut; feature: monkey-associated habitat; material: faeces | place: China | collected 2013
TAACGGTAGCACGACAGACTCTGACTCTGTTTGTTGGGGTTCGAATCCCTATTCCCCAGCCAAAAGAAGCACTTGCATATGCAGGTGCTTTTTTCTTTTTAAAACATCCATGCACCGCATTAAAATTAATCAAACCTCCGCTTCACAGTAACCATGCCGACAATTCCGAATCCCACCTGTTTCGGCGGGTTGAAATTCGGCGGTGATGATGGTATACTTATGTTGTATTACGGAATTCGGGGGTGCGGTATGAAGTTATTATCTTTCGGCGAGGTGCTGTGGGACATTTATCCCGACAAAAAGTGCCTCGGCGGCGCTCCGCTCAACTTTGCGGCGCATTTCGTCAAGGTGGGCGGCGAGGCGGACATCATAACCGCTGTGGGCAACGACTCTCTCGGCGCCGAAACGCTCGAGGGCATCCGCCGTCTCGGAGTGGGCACGGGCTGCGTTGCCGTGGTGAATGCCCCGACAGGGCGCTGTCTTGTCACGCTCGATGAGAATTCCGTGCCGACCTATGACCTGCTGAGCGGAGTCGCCTATGACATGATACCGCCGCCAAATGACTGCGGCGATTTCGATGTGCTGTATTTCGGCACTCTGGCGCTCAGAAGCGGAGATAATTTAAGCACCGTGCGCCGACTGCTTGAGAGATGCGACGGCAAAACGGTATTTGTCGATATGAATATCCGCCCGCCGTTTTACACGAGCGAGACGGTGAGATTTGCCCTCTCGAACGCCGACGTCGTGAAGCTCAGCGACGAGGAATTGCCGACTGTATTTGAGACCGTCTTCGGCAGGGAATGCCCCGCGGCCGAGGACGCCGCAGCTCGGCTCGCCGATGGATTCGGCGGCTGCAAGCTGATGATCGTCACAAGGGGCGGTGACGGAGCCTTTGCCTATGACTGCCGCGGCAAAGAATTCTATCGCTGCGGCGCGGTCAAAGCCGAGGTTGTCTCCACCGTAGGGGCGGGCGACAGCTTCGGGGCGGTGTTCCTTCACTCCTATCTCTCGGGACGCGGTGTTGCCGACTGCCTTGCCGCCGCTTCAATCGCCGCCGCAAGGGTCGTTGCCTGCGCCGAAGCTGTGCCGCAATAAACAGAATATACCGAAAGCCGCCGATTCGGATTTTACCGAGCGGATAAATCCCGCAGCTCGGGCGGCTTCGGCATCGGGCTCTCGATAGCCCGCAGCATCGCCGAGGGGCACAAAGGCTCGATAAAGGCCGTCAGCCCCGACGGGCGCACAATTGAATTCATTGCAGAGCTTAAATAAAGAACGCCGCAGGCTGAAACCTGCGGCGCTTTTTGCATTTATCTCACTTTTTAATGCTGCCGGAGATCAAATCGAAGAGAGCCTTGAATATCACATAGACCCTTGTGCTCTTCAGGATGAATTCGACTCTCTGAGCGGCGGGGATATTCGGCTCATACTTGAGCGGAGCGCTGCCCCTGTCGATAACTATCGGCTGGGAGAAAACCATGCCGTTCACATTATATATCTCGCAGCGGACATAGAGCATATCCGCCGTGCTCAGCGTGTCAAGGTCGAGCGTTGCCTTGCCGTCGGAAAGCTCCTGCTTTGCGATTATTCTGCCGTTCGCTATCCACTGCACATAGTCGGCGTTGTCGGCGCAAAGGGTGATCTTATGACCCTCGGTCGTGAGTGAGCTGACCCTTGCAAGCGGCTGATCAACACCCTCCGGCGCATGGACGTCCTGCTCGGGGCCTATTGCGCCGCTCGAAATTACGGTGTGCGTTGCACCGAAGAATTCGCCCCTCTCCATGCAGGAGCGTATCGACTCGTTCGACACCTCGTCGAGCATGAAATACATAAAGCAGCTGTTTAGCCTGCCCGTCGTGTGGGCGTCCGAGCCCGCAAAGCCGAACACCGTCTTGCCGTAGGGCAGGCAGCGGGTCAGCAGGCTGTCCCACATCACGCGGTCGTGTGCGGTCACCGAGGTGAAGCCGTTGACCGCCTCCACGCCGAGGCAGGAGGGGTAACGCAGCAGCTTGTCGGTGAGCAGATCGACGCTTTCGGTGTTGAATTCGCCTTTTTTATCGTCCCATACCGTGCCGGACCAGTCGCCGGGGTGGTTGATATGCGATACACCGCCGTGCTTCTCGACCAGCGAAAGCGCGTAATCGTAGCCGTTCTCAAAGCCCCAATCCATATTGCCGACATTCTCGGGCAGAAAATATCCGTTGACATGGCTCATTGTGACGGTAACGCCGTTCAGCTCGTTTGAGCCGGTCAGACAAAACATTCCCCTGCCCCTCGCCTCGCCCGCGGCTCCGACGGCGGCGCTGCCGTCGGTCACGGCGGCAAACTCCTCCGGGGTCAGCGGCTTCTTATCGTAGCCGAGCAGATATGAATAGAGATAAAGCGGCCTGATAAACGGTGTTTTATCCCACGCCCTGCCGGTTATACCGTGCTCTGAGAATGAGAGGATATCGTAATTCTGCTCATAGGCGGCGTATATCATGTTTCTGAAGGTCTCGCTGCCGTCGCTGACGGAGGAGTGGGTGTGCAGACCCGTTTTATATGCCTTGCGGCTGCTCCAATCGACGTCCTTATAGGGCGAAACGAGAGTGTAATCCGAATTCGGCGCCGCCGAGGCAAAAACGGGGGTCAAAGCGGTAAGCAATGCAAGCAAGACGGCTATCAATCCTTTTTTGTTCATCGGTAAAACCTCCGAATATTTGTTAAACTCATTTTACAATAATTTCTGAGAAAAGTCCATATGTTTTGTCTGTCGAATTAATAAAAAATTCACGGCTTCTTAATTGACTTTTACGATTTTTCAGCTATACTGAAAGCGAAATGCGGGTGACCGCAGAATCAAATTACAATTTTCAATTTTCTGAGGAGGAAATCACAATGGCACAAAGATTTGTTCTCAACGAAACTTCTTATCACGGCAGCGGCGCAGTCGCCAATGTTGCGGCCGAGGCAAAGGCAAGGGGCTTCCGCAAGGCACTGGTCTGCTCCGATCCCTCGCTTGTGAAATTCGGTGTCTCTCAGAAGGTTACGGATATCCTCGATAAAGAGGGTCTGGCTTATGAGCTTTTCACCGATATCAAGCCGAATCCCACTATCGAGAATGTTCAGGCGGGTGTAGCGGCATTCAAGGCTGCGGATGCCGACTATATTGTCGCTATCGGCGGCTCCTCAATGGATACCGCCAAGGCGATAGGCATTATCATCAACAATCCCGAATTCGCCGACGTGCGTTCGCTTGAGGGCGTTGCACCCACCAAGAATAAGAGCGTGCCCATCATCGCCGTGCCCACCACCGCAGGCACCGCCGCGGAGGTCACTATCAACTATGTTATCACCGACGTGCAGAAGAACCGCAAGATGGTCTGCGTTGACGTGCATGACATCCCCGTCGTGGCAGTTGTCGACCCCGATATGATGTCCAGTATGCCCAAGGGTTTGACCGCGGCGACCGGCATGGACGCCCTGACCCACGCCATCGAGGGCTACATCACCAAGGGCGCATGGGAGCTGTCGGATATGTTCCACCTCAAGGCTATAGAGATAATCTCCCGCTCGCTCAGAGGCGCTGTCGAGAATACCCCCGAGGGCAGAACAGATATGGCTCTCGGCCAGTATATTGCGGGCATGGGCTTCTCAAATGTCGGCCTCGGCATAGTCCATTCAATGGCTCACCCGCTCGGCGCTCTCTATGACACCCCGCACGGAGTAGCGAACGCCATCATCCTGCCCACCGTCATGGAGTATAACGCACCCTGCACGGGCGAGAAATACAGAGACATCGCAAGGGCAATGGGCGTTAAGGGCACCGAGAATATGACTCAGGAGGAGTACCGCAAGGCCGCCGTTGACGCGGTAAGGCAGCTCTCCCACGATGTCGGCATCCCCGCAGACCTCAAGGATATCGTCAAGCCCGAGGACGTGCAGTTCCTCGCCGAGAGCGCATATGCTGACGCCTGCCGCCCCGGCAACCCGAGAGATACGAGCGTCGAGGAGCTCAAGCAGCTCTACCTCAGCCTCATGTAATCCTCCGCTCTCTAAGCTCCTAAACTCCTAAGTTTCTAAATTCCTAAATCTCCTCAGCCGCCTCCCAACCAGAGGCGGCTTTTTGCGTTATAACAGGCAATTCATAAGGCGTAATGAATTTCATCCGCTCAAGGGCTGCACAAATTATATCAAATCACTTGCGGGACAGGCACGGAGGCTATATAATTAGATAGTATAAGGTTAAAAGGAGCGGTCGTTTTGAAGATTCTTGTTTTCGGTTCGTGCAACATCGACCTTGTTGATTCCGTCAAGAGCATAGTCAGACCGGGTGAAACACTCGCGGTCGGGGAGCTGAATCAATTTCCCGGCGGCAAGGGCTTCAACCAGGCGATAGCCGCCTCGATACCCCGCAAGGGCGAGGTTGCCGAATGGCTCAAGAGCGCCGAGTCGATAACCGCTCGCTAAGTTCTTTGCAAGGCAAGCAGCAAATCTAATGCGTTTTTGCACATAATCAGCTATAAAAGTCAGCAAATTTGCAGGATTTTTAACAAAAAACTGCATTTATACTTGACAAGCGTAATTTTTTATTGTAAAATTACGGGCATAAAGACAAGGGCGTCTTTGGGTAGGGTAGCTCCGCCTGAAGGCGCATTTATTATAATTAATTCGCATTAAAACATTCCCGTCAGGAGGAGATCAATATGTCATATGTTGACGAAATCATCGCTCAGGTCATCGAACAGAATCCGTCGGAGCCGGAATTCCATCAGGCTGTCAGAGAAGTGCTCGATTCGCTGAGAGTCGTGGTGGACGCTCACGAGGAGGAGTACAGACGCAACGCCCTGCTCGAGAGGCTTGTCAACCCCGAAAGGCAGATCATATTCAGAGTGCCCTGGATAGACGACAACGGTCAGGCGCACATCAACACAGGCTACCGTGTGCAGTTCAACAGCGCCATCGGCCCCTACAAGGGCGGCCTGAGACTGCATCCCTCGGTCAACCTCGGCATCATCAAATTCCTCGGCTTCGAGCAGGTATTCAAGAATTCGCTGACCGGCCTGCCCATCGGCGGCGGCAAGGGCGGCTCGGACTTCGACCCCAAGGGCAAATCCGACCGTGAGATAATGGCGTTCTGCCAGAGCTTCATGCTGGAGCTTTACAGATATATCGGCGCCGACACCGACGTGCCCGCGGGCGATATAGGCACGGGCGCAAGAGAGATAGGCTATATGTTCGGCCAATACAAGAGGATAAAGGGCCTCTTTGAGGGCGTGCTCACCGGCAAGGGCTTGACCTACGGCGGCTCGCTCGCAAGGACAGAGGCCACGGGCTACGGCCTGCTCTATATCACCGAGGAGATGCTTAAATGCAACGGCATCGAGCTCCGCGGCAAGACCATCGCCGTCTCCGGCTCGGGCAACGTCGCGATATATGCCATCGAGAAGGCGCAGCAGCTCGGCGCGAAGGTCGTCACCGCCTCCGACTCGACGGGCTGGATCTATGACCCCGACGGCATCGACCTCGCCGCCCTCAAGGAGATAAAGGAAGTCAACAGAGCAAGGCTCACAGAGTATAAGAAGTACCGCCCGAATTCGGAGTATCACGAGGGCAAGGGCGTGTGGGGCGTCAAGGCCGATATCGCTCTCCCCTGCGCCACTCAGAATGAGCTTGGCATTGAGGACGCTAAGAAGCTGGTCGAGAACGGCGTTATCGCAGTATGCGAGGGCGCAAATATGCCCACGACCATCGAGGCGACCGATTATCTGAGGGAGCACGGCGTTTTCTTCCTGCCCGGCAAGGCCGCTAACGCGGGCGGCGTAGCAACCTCGGCGCTCGAGATGTCGCAGAACAGCGAGAGGCTCAATTGGACCTTTGAAAAGGTCGACTCCAAGCTCCAGAAGATAATGGTGGAGCTTTTCCACAACCTCGACGACGCAGCCGCGAGATACGGTATGCCCGGCAACTATGTGGCGGGCGCAAATATCGCGGGCTTCGAGAGAGTGGTCACCGCCATGAACGCACAGGGTATAGTTTGATAAGAGCTTTTGCGGGTCGCTGCAATGCAGCGGCTCGTTTTTTATTCCCTTTACCGTTGATTCCGGAGGAATAATGTGATATATTATTGTTATAAGTTCGGTTGCTGCGGCAAACGAAAATTCACACAGCAAGGAGTTTTGAAAATGGCACTGAAAATCGGAATCATCGGCAACGGCGGCATAAGCAACGCTCACATGGACGGCTACAAGGCTCTGGGCGACAGGGTCGAGGTCGTCGCCTGCTGCGACATCAATTTTGAGAAGGCAAAGAGCTACGCCGAGAGATACGGCGTTAAGAATTGCTACGACAACTGCTATGATATGCTCGCCGAAAACGAGCTGGACGCCGTGAGCGTCTGCACATGGAACAGCGCCCACGCCGAATGCACCATAGCTGCGCTCAATGCGGGCTGCCACGTCCTTTGCGAGAAGCCCATGGCGATGAGCACCGAGGAGGCGCTCGCAATGCAGGCCGCCGCAGAGAAGAACGGCAAGCTGCTCATGCTCGGCTTCGTGCGCAGACATGGCAGCGACGCCCGCACGGCAGTCGACCTCATTTCAAAAGGCTACCTCGGCGACATATACTACGCCAAGGCGTCATACCTGCGCCGCTGCGGCTTCCCCGGCGGCTGGTTCGGCGACAAGTCCCGCTCCGGCGGCGGACCGCTGATAGACCTCGGCGTTCATGTCATTGACCTGTCGAGATATGTTATGGGCAAGCCGAAGCCCGTCACCGTTTTCGGCGCAACATTCAACAAGATAGGCGCAAGGGATAACATCAAGACCGGCGACTGGCAGAGCGAGACCGTGGTGGAGAAGCCGATATTCGACGTTGAGGATCTTGCGACCGCTATGATAAGATTTGATAACGGCGCGGTGCTCCATGTCGAGGCGAGCTTCAACCTGAATCTCAAAAATCCCTCGGGCGACCTTGAATTCTTCGGCGACAGGGCGGGTCTCAGCTTCACGCCGTTTGAGCTGCATACCGAGTGCAACGATATGCTCGCCGACATCGCCATTCACGGCGAGACGGATTTTGATTTTGCCCGCGACTTCAAGCGCGAAGTGAAGAATTTCGTCGACAGCGTTGAGGGCAAAGCGGAATGCCTCGCCCCCGCCGAGGACGGCGTTGAGCTGATGAGGATCCTTGACGCTATCTATCTCTCCGCCAAGACGGGCAAGTCGGTCGATATCGTTAGATAAGATTTTTGAAAAACAATCAACAGGCTGCGGAGATGAGATAATGTCAAATATAATCGTTGCCGGTGCGGGTCACGGCGGAGTTGCGGCGGCCATGAAGCTCGCACAGCAGGGTCACAGCGTCACCGTTTATGAAAAGAGCAGCTATGAGCGGCTCGGGCTGCCGCACAAGGACACCTTTGACGAGAGCGCAATGGAATTTGCGGGGCTTGAGGTGCCCGAGAGCTGGCGCGCGCCCAACAACATAATCACTATAGTTCCTCTCGACAGCGAGGTCGCACCCCTCACCCTGCCGGAGGATAAAAACGCCCGCTCGCTGATAGTCGAGCGCAAAGAGCTTATACGGCACCTGATATCTCTTGCCGAGGAGGCGGGGGTCAGCTTCGTCTACGGCGAGGAGGTGCTCGCGCCCGTGATGCTCGGCAGCAGAGTCGGCGGCATAGTCACCTCGGGAGGCGTGCGCTACTGCGACCTTGTGATAGACGCCTGCGGGGTTCATTCTCCGCTGCGCCGCGCAATGCCGGAATTCACCCGCATTCAAAATGAGCCGGGCGAATTTGACGTGCTCCACACCTACAGAGCCTATTACGAAAAAGTCGAGGGCGAGCAGGAGCCTGCGACCCGCTATAACATAATCCTCAAGAATGACGGCACGGTCGGTATGTCGTGGCTGATAACCGAGGAGGACGCGGTCGACGTGCTGATAGCCCGCTTCCAAGGCACTGATCTGAGCGGCTTCTGCGAGCCGCTGAATGAGCTTTATGAGCAATACGGTCATATGGGCAAAAAGCTGGTTCGGGGCGGGCTGATAACCGATATACCCGTTCGCCAGCCGCTTGCGGTGTTCGTCGCCGACGGCTATGCCGCGGTGGGCGACAGTGCCTTTATGACCTACGCCGTCAAGGGCTCGGGCATAGCATATTCGCTCATGGCTGGCACTCTGCTTGCAAATGCGATCGAGCAGGACGAGGACTGCCTCTTTAACTGCGATACCCTTTGGGAATACGAAAAAGCGTTCTTCAGGCAGATAGGCTTCGACGCCTGCCGCACGGCGCTGATGAAAAATCTGCTGCCCTACCTCACCGCAAAGGAGGTCAGCGACCTCTTCGCCGCCAAGGTCATCACGACCGAGGATCTTGCGGAGCTGAACTCCGGCTCCCTCGGCTCGCTGCTTAATTCGCAGATGATATCCAAGGTCAAGGAGAAGCTGCGCCAGCTTAAAGGTATGCCCGAGCTTCGCAAAAAGCTGCTCGACATGGTGGTGTGGTTCGGCAAGCTGACGATAATCGAGCCGTTCTTCCCCTCAAAATACGACCGTGACGGCGTTGCGAAGTGGGCGGAGCGCTACAACGAATTCTTTGAAGCCATCAAATACCATCCCGCAGAGGCAGAGAGCGAATAACGGTCGTTTGCCCCGAGATTTGTTCAAAATCGCCGATTTTGCCGGCTGAAAAAAGTCGGCATTCGGCAAAACGGGGGTTGACAAGCAAAAAACGTGATAGTATAATGTTTCTATCAACAATGACGGAAGGAGATACGGATATGAGCCGCAAAGCAATGACCTTCGCTGCTGCCCACGCCGTCTCTCACTCTGCCCGTAGCTCCAAAGCTGCGTCCTTTGCCCTTATCGAAGCAGTGCGCTTTTTTGCGTACCGCTTTTTTTATTACTACTTTTACGGCTCGGCAGATCTTTCTCCCGCACAGGGCGCATATGGCAAGGCGGCTATGGCATAACAGCAGGCTTTTAATTTGTCATCGGGCGGTTCTCCTGTCGGGGAATCGCTTTTCTTTTTACCTTGAGTGATCCCGTATCACTCTCGCAATTGACAATACCGAATCCTACAGTAAATCAAAAGCATGATAGCACGGAGGTGTCGGCAATGAACGAACTTGAACTTTCCAGAAAAGAAATCAGCCGCATTGACGCAGAGATGGCGAAGCTCTTTGAGGAGCGTATGCATCAGTGTGAGAACGTGGCGGCGTACAAAAAAGAGCACGGGCTTTCAGTGCGTGACTCCGCAAGAGAGGCGGAGCTTATCGACCGCTCAAGAACGCTTATCGAGAGCAAGGAGATAGAATCCTACTATGTCCGGTTCCTCAGAAGCACCATAGATCTCTCCTGCAAATATCAGTCAAAGCTGCTCGGCGGCATGAAGGTCGCCTACTGCGGCGACGAGGGCGCGTTTGCCTATATTGCGGCTCTGCGTATGTTCCCGGATTCTCAGCTTATATCCTACCCCGACTTCACCAAGGCATACAGAGCCGTTGAGAACGGCGAATGCGACTGCACGGTGCTCCCGCTTGAGAACAGCTACGCGGGCGAGGTCGGCACGGTGATGGATCTTGTATTCTCCGGCAGTCTCTTTGTCAATCAGGTCATTGATATGCCCGTCACACACAGCCTTGTGGGGCTTGAGGGCGCAAGCGTTGACACGATAAAGACCGTTATCAGCCACCCGCAGGCGCTCGCCCAGTGCGGCGGATATATCTCGCAGCACGGCTTCAAGACCGTCAGCGACACGAATACGGCGCTCGCCGTGAAGCACGTCAGGGAGGGCGGCGACCCGACCGTGGCGGCAGTTGCCTCGGCGGAGGCGGCGGAGATATTCGGGCTTAAAACGATAGTCGAGCGGATAAACGACAACCCCAACAACACCACCCGCTTCGCCGCATTCTCAAGGGCGCAGAATTCACCCGCAGCGGCGGCAAAGAGAGAGGATGAGAGCTTCATCCTTGTATTCACGGTTCAGAATGAGGCGGGTT
>SAMEA104315427__coassemble_1819_pt1 | contig 8989 bp, 5 predicted proteins | sample SAMEA104315427__metabat2_low_PE_039 | metagenome-assembled genome bin SAMEA104315427 (sample SAMEA104315427) | gut metagenome | biome: Monkey gut; feature: monkey-associated habitat; material: faeces | place: China | collected 2013
GTCGCTCGCGGTCACAACAGTCCACCGGACTGTTGCTCTGTGCCGCTCGTCCTTCGAGTCCCACTCATGCGTTCCGAATAAACAAAAAAGGAATCGCTGACGCGATTCCCTTTTTGTTGGTGCCGGTGGTGGGACTCGAACCCACACGATGTCGCCATCAACGGATTTTGAGTCCGTCACGTCTGCCAATTCCATCACACCGGCGTATCAACTTTTTTATTATAGCGCACCGAGCGGTAAAAATCAAGAAAAAGTTTTGCATATTGTCTCAAAAGGAAGCTATTTACAGATTGTTAACTTGAATTCGGGTCAATATTATGTTATATTATGAATAGCGTTTAAAATTACTGTTTTCGGAGGAGTCAGCAATGTCTGAGCTTAACAACAAAAAGCGCTCCCGCTTATCCCGCTTCTTTGCGGGCAATTCCTATTGCTGGGCGGCGTGCCTGTGCACGGTCGGCGTAATGATGCTGGTGTATTATTGTTACGACCTTTTCCCTTTCGGCGACACGACCATACTTCGCATGGATCTTTACCATCAGTACGGCCCGCTCTTTGCCGAATTCTATGACAGAGTTACGGGGCTGAAGAGCTTTATCTATTCGTGGCAGACGGGTCTCGGCTCGCCGTTCCTCGGCAACTACTTCAATTATCTTGCCAGCCCGAGTGCCGTCATAATGCTTCTCCTCGGTCACGAGAATATGCCCGAGGCGATAGCCGGCATGATAATCGCCAAGGCTGCCCTCGCCGCGGGAGCATTCACCTATTACCTCAAGAAATCGCACGGCAGGCACGACTTCATAACCGCCGCTTTCGGCGTGCTTTATGCAATGTGCGGCTACTTCGTTGCGTATTATTGGAACGTGATGTGGATAGACGCCATGGTCTATTTCCCGCTCGTGATACTCGGCATTGAGAATATCATCAACAAGCGAAACGCCAAGGTCTATATCCCGTTCCTTGCGCTCACGCTCCTGTCGAACTATTATATGGGTTATATGACCTGTATATTCTCGGTTCTGTATTTCCTGATGTATTATCTCGGCAAATACGATCTTACGACGCTCGACGCAAACACCCCGTTCACCGTCGATGAGAACGGCAAGAAGCAGATAAAGGGCAGGGAGAAGCTGAAGCACAGCATCTTCCTTAAGAGCGGCTTTGCCTTTGCGTTCTCAAGCGTTGCCGCCGCCTGCCTTGCGGCGTTTGCGCTGATACCGACCTTCATCATCCTTAAGAGCTGCTCTGCGACCTCGGGCACGATGCCGCAGAATTTCAAATCGTATTACGATATATTCGACTTCCTCGCAAATCACCTTGCAAGCGTAGTGCCGACCATACGCAGCAGCGGCGACGACGTGCTGCCCAATGTCTATTGCGGCATTGCGACCGTGATGCTCGTGCCCCTCTATCTTTTCACAAGGAGCATATCTCTTAAGGAGAAGATAGCGAATGTCGGTATGCTCGGCGTGCTCTATATGAGCTTCAATATCAATGTGCTCAACTATATCTGGCACGGCTTCCACTTCCCGAACGACCTGCCATACCGCTTCTCGTTCATGTATTCGTTCATCCTGCTGACGATGGCTTATAAAGCGTTCATCCGCCTCAAGGAATTCACCGGCAGGCAGATACTCGGCACGGGTGTTGCCGTGCTGGGCGCGATAATCCTCATTCAGAAGATAGGCTCCAAGAATGTGGAGGATATCACCGTCATCATCAGCGTCATCTTCGTTGTGACCTATTGCCTTGTGTTCTTCCTGATGAAGGACGAGAAATATCAGCGCTCGGCGATAGCGGTGCTGCTGCTCTGCTGCGTTATAGGCGAGGTCGCCTGCGCCAATACCGACCGCTACAGCATGAGCCAGACCAAAACAAATTTCGTCGGCGACTATGCCGAATTCAGGGAGCTTAAGGGCAAGCTCGACGAATACGACGGCAGCGACGATTACCGCATGGAACTGACCTATAACCGTGCGAGGATGGATCCCGCGTGGTTCGGCTACAACGGCGTCTCCACCTTCTCGTCAATGGCATACGAGAAGCTCTCGAACGTGCAGAGCGACCTCGGCCTCAACGGCAACTATATCAACAGCTACACCTATAATCTGCAAACTCCCGTTTATAATATGATGCACTCGCTCAAGTATGTGGTCAATAACAACACCGACGTCACCGTTGAGAACGACTACTTCAACGAGCTTATGACCTCGGGCAAATTCACCGCATACGAGAATAAATACTGGCTGCCGATGGGCATGGCGGTGAACAGCGACATCAAGGAGTGGTATACCGATTACAATAACCCGTTTACCGTCCAGAGCGACTGGTTTGAATATGCAACGGGCGTGTCGGATGTATTCTCGATGATGACGATAGACGACGTGCAGTATTATAATATGGATGAAATAACCTCGGGTCTTGACACGGGCGATATCTATTTCACCAAGGCGGGCAGCGGCAAGGGCGAGCTGACCTTTGTGCTCACCGTGCCCGAGACCAAGCACTGCTATCTGTATGTCAATTCCTCCGCTTTCGACAGCATCTCGATAAGCAAGGGCTCAACGAGCGTTACCCAGAATACCGACGAGCCGTATATCTACGATCTCGGCATTCTGAGCCCCGACGAGACCGTGTCCGTGCTCGTTTCGATAGAGGACAGCGAATACGGCTACATCGACTTTTATCCCTACTATGTCAATGACGACGCTCTCAAGGAGGGCTACGAGATACTCAGCAGGAGCAAGCTGGATGTGACTTCGTTCAGCGACACCCGCATCACCGGCACCGTCGAGGCGGCGAAGGATTGCGTTTTCTACACATCGATCCCCTATGACAAGGGCTGGACGGTCAAGATAGACGGCAAGGAGATAGACAAGGACGATTATATCTCGCTCGTCGAGGCTTATTTGAGCTTCAACCTGCCCGCGGGCAAGCACACCGTGGAGCTTTCGTTCAGGCAGAGAGGCCTTGCCGAGGGCGCCGCGATATCCGCTGTAACGCTTGTGATCCTTATCGCGCTTTGGGTCTATACTTCACGCAGAAAGAAGAAGGCAGCCCTGCTGCCCGCACCCGAGCCGACCGATCCCGTTGTAATGTCGGAGGAGCCGACGGAGCTTGACGGGCTTACCGACGAAGCTCAGGAGACCGACGGAGCCGAAAGCGCCGAAGCGGTTGATGAAGTCAAAAAAACTGAAGAAATAGAAGAAGCCGAATTGACCGACGAAGCCGAAAAAGCCGAGGTCGAGGAGGCGGTCGACGAGCACGCCGAGGATCCTGCCGATGAAGCGGCGGAGATCGACGAGCCCGAAGGCAAGACAGAAGAATAAGCAATAAAAATTCAGCAGGCCGAGCTTAAACGCTTGACCTGCTGATTATTTATATCCTGTTTACTTATCTCCAGATGAACCAGATAAGCAGATAGCCTGTCACGACCGCCGAGAGGGTGAAGGGCACGCCGTATTTCATAAATGTGCTGCTCTTTACCTCATAGCCCGCCTTCCTCAGTATGCCGATGCCTGCGATATTTGCGCTCGCGCCGATGGGCGTAAGGTTGCCGCCGAGTGTCGCGCCGCAGAGCAGGCCGTAGTAAAGGAGCTTCGGCTCGATGCCGATATCCGCCGCTATGACGGGGACTATCGAGAGCATTGTTGCGGTGTAGGGTATGTTGTCAATGAATGCCGAGAGCAGCACGGACATCCAAACGATTATGGTGTAGACCGCAAAGACCGAGCCTGAGCCGAGCTTTGCGATAGCGCCGCCGATAACGTCGATAACGCCTGCGCTCTTGATGCCGCCGATAACTATGAAAAGACCGGTCAGCAGCACGATGGTGTAGTAGTCGATATCCTTGAGCGCGTTTTTGACTATGTCCTTGTTCTTCTTGAAGAAAAGCTCGCGGATAACGCCGATAAGGAAGAAGCCTATGCAGATAATGCCGTTGGTTATCTCGGGCTTATAGAATTGACCCTGCGCAGCGTTGCTCTTGTAGGGGATGAACGAAACGGCGATGAGCATGAGCACGGTGCCCACGAGCAGAAAGGTGGGGAATTTATCCTCGACCTTGGTGCGGCCGTTGAATTCGATCTTGTCCGTCTCCTTGCGGAACATAAAGAGGATTATCATCGCGCTGACCACCGCACCTGCCTGGACTACCCAGAACATGCCGGCTTTGCCGTCGTCAATAAAGAAGTCGGAGAAGTCGAGATTCGCAGCCTTTGCGAGGAGTATCGAGGTCGTGTCGCCCACGAGCGTTGCGGCGCCCTGAAGGTTTGAGGATATTGCAATGCAGATTATCGAGGGCACAGGCGAGATATCGAGCTTCTTGCAGAAAGCCATTGCGACGGGGGCTATCATCAGCACGGTGGCGACGTTGTCGACAAAGGCGGAAACGATGCCCGCAAAGAGCGAGAGAGCCACGACGACCCACTTGACGTTCGGCATCTTTGAGATAAGGATATCCGACATGAGCTGCGGCATTTTGGATTCGATAAAGAGATAGACCGTGCCCATTGTGCCGGCTATCATCATTATGACGTTCCAGTCTATCTCGCGCAGCGCTTCAACGAAGCCGTAGGCGTAGGTTGAGTCGCCCACTGCGAAGAAGCCCTCGCCGAATGCGTTCGGCGCAAAGGCGGATACGATGCCGAGACCGATGAAAATAAGCGCGGAAGCTATTGTGACATAAGGGCGTATCTTTTGAAATGCCATCATCAGAATGTAGGTGACGGCAAAGATTATCAGCGCCGCCAGGGTGATTTTGCTCATTGCTTCATCTCCTGTGTTTTGAGTTATGCGGAAATTATATAACTAATTGTATAAAAAGTCAATATTTAAGCAAAATTTGCCGCAGAGATATATCAAAAATCATATATCCTGCGGCATTGTTTCTTATTTCAGCTTCCAAGCGAGGTCAGAGAGGAAAAGCTGCTGCTTCAGAGCCTCGAAGGAGGTGTCTTTTGATATGTGAACATACTCAATGCCCGCCATCTCGGCGAAATCCTCAAGCAGCTGCGGCGTTGCGTCGTAGGAGAGGACGGTGTGGTGAGCGCCGCCGGCGGCTATCCACATCCTTGCGCCCGTGCAAAGGTCGGGCATCGCCCGCCACATGACCCTCGCCACAGGCAGATTCGGCATATCCATTATCGGCTTCACCGCCTCGATATCCTGCACTATCAGGCGCAGCCTGCCGCCGAGGTCGACCAGCGAAGCGACGACGCCCTTGCCCGCCTTGCCCTCGAACACGAGCCTTGCGGGGTCTTTTTCGTTCATGCCGATGCCGAGCGGGTGGACTTCTATCCTAGGCTTGTCCGCCGCAAGGGTCGGGCAGACCTCGAGCATATGAGCGCCGAGCGAGTATTCGCTGCCGGGCAGCAGGTGATAGGTGTAATCCTCCATGAAGCCGCTGCCGCCGCCCATGCCCTCGGTCATCGCCTTGACTATGCGGGTCATTGCGGCGACCTTCCAGTCGCCCTCGCCGCCGTAGCCGTAGCCCTGCTCCATGAGCCTTTGGCTTGCAAGCCCGGGGAGCTGCTCCATGCCGTAGAGATCCTCAAATGTATTGGTGAACGCCTTTGCGCCCTCTCGGTCGAGCATATGCTTTATCGCTATCTCCTCACGAGCCTGATAGCGTATGGCTTCGATATCGTCGGTGCAGACGGTGTATTTCTCCTTGTAAAGATCGACAAGCCCGTCTATCTCGCCGCCGCCGACCGCCGCCATTTCCTTGACGAGGTCGCCGACCGCCCAGGTGTTGACCTGCCAGCCGAGCTTTATCTGAACCTCGACCTTGTCGCCCTCCGTGACGGCGACGTTACGCATGTTATCGCCGAAGCGCATCACCTTGAGCGACCTGCTCTCGGCGTAGCCGACGGCGCTTCTCATCCACAGACCGAGCTCCCGCAGGACGGGATCATCCTGCCAATAGCCCATGATTATCTTGCGGGGCAGTCTCATTCGCGCGCCTATGAAGCCGTGCTCCCTGTCGCCGTGAGCCGCCTGATTGAGATTCATGAAGTCCATGTCGATCTCTTCGTTCGGTATCTCGCGGTTATACTGCGTCGCAAAGTGGCAATAGGGCTTTTGCAGGAGCGAAAGTCCGTTTATCCACATCTTGCTCGGGCTGAAGGTATGGCACCAGGTGACGATGCCGAGGCAGTTGTCGTCGTAATTCGCCTCTTTTATAATGCTTGTCACCTCGTCGGCGGTCTTGACCGTAGCCTTGTAGATGAAGCGGCAGGGGATGAATTCGCTTGAATCAATGACCGCTGCCATTTCGGCGGCTCTCGCGGCGACTGTTTCAAGCACCTCCTGGCCGTAGAGATGCTGGCTGCCGACTATAAACCAAAATTCTTTTTTCTTCATATCCACGGTTATCACCTCGTTGTCAGAATGCCTCGACCGCCGCTTTCTCGACGGGCAGGCTCTTTTTGTAGTTGTCAAGGAATTTTTTGAATCCCGCGATATCCTCGGGGTCGGGCTTCACCTCAAAGGCGTCCTCATTTGAGAAGACCCTGCTGTCGAGGAAGGCTTCAAGAGTCTCGCCCTCGGCCTTGTTTTGCATATATGACGCGAGCAGAGCGATACCCCACGGGCCGCCCTCGCCCGCAGTCTTCATGACCGATACGGGCGCTTCGAGCGCCGCCGCCATTATCTTTTGACCCGCAAGCGGAGCCTTGAAGTAGCCGCCGTGGCCGAGGAGCTTATCAATTTTAACATGTTCGTCGGCGAGAATTTCCATGCCGATGCTGAGCGTCGCCGCCGCGGAGCAGAGCTGAGCCCTTGCGAAATTCGGCAGGTCGAATTTGGATTCGGGGCCTCTGAGGAAGAGCGGCTTGCCGCTGTCAAGCCCCGTGATAACCTCGCCCGAGAGGTAGTTGAACGCTACCAGCCCGCCGCAGTCCTTGTCGCCCGAGAGGGCGGATTCAAACATCTTGTCGAGCACCTTATAGATGCTGATATCCATGCCGAGGGCGCTGCACATGGAGGTGAAAAGCCCCGCCCATGCGTCTATCTCACCTGAACAGTTGTTGCAATGCACCATCGCAACGGGCTTGCCGGACGGTGTGGTGACCATGTCTATCTCGGGGTAGAGCTTTGAGAGCGCCTTCTCGAGCACGACCATGAGGAATATAGACGTGCCGGCGGAGACGTTGCCCGTCCTGACCGCTACGGAATTCGTCGCGACCATTCCCGTGCCTGCGTCGCCCTCGGGCGGGCACATGGGCACGCCGGGGCGGAATTCGCCCGTCGGGTCGAGCAGAGCCGCGCCCTCCGCGGTCAGTGTGCCTGCCCTCTCGCCCGCAACGAGCACTCGGGGCAGGATATCGCGTATCTTCCACGGGAAATTCTTATCGGCAACGCAGCTGTCGAATTTATCGAGCATGGCAACGTCATAGTCGTTTATGTTGCTGTCTATCGGGAACATACCGGAGGCCTCGCCCACGCCGATGACTCTTTCGCCCGTCAGGCGGTAGTGGACATAGGCGGCGAGGGTTGCGATGAAATCGACCCTGCCGACGTGCTCCTCGCCGTTCAGGATAGCCTGATAGAGGTGAGCTATGCTCCAGCGCTGGGGAATGTTGAAGTCAAAGAGAGCGCTGAGCTTCTCGGCGGCCTCGGCGGTTATCGTGTTGCGCCAGGTACGGAATTCAGCGAGCTGAGCGCCGTCCTTGTCAAAGGCAAGGTAGCCGTGCATCATGCCGCTGATGCCCATTGAGCCGACGGTCTCGAGCTTCACGCCGTATTTGTCGCAAACGCTCTTTTTGAGGGCGGCGAACGAAGCCCTCAGACCCTCAAAAACCTCGTCGAGCGAATAGGTCCACACGCCGTTTTTGTAGGAATTCTCCCAGTCGAAGCTGCCCGAGGCGAGGGGACTGCCGTTAAGGTCGACAAGCACGGATTTAATCCTTGTCGAGCCGAACTCGATGCCGAGGGCGGTCTCGGCGTTCAGAATGATATTTTTGACATTTTCCATAATTGCACATCCAATCCGGAATTAAATTCTGTCTATATAATACCAAATACTTGCCGCTCAGTCAAGAAAAAATCGCCCGCGCGCCGCAAACGCTATTGATTTTCGGCGGCGGATGTGATAAAATCAAAATACAATGTAAAAATACCGATTTCGGGAGGAGTTTTCACCGTGAAAAAGATAATTGCCGTCATAATGGCTCTTGCCTGTATAGTCTGCGTTTTCGCCTCGTGCGGGAAGAAGGATGAGACGCCGAAGGAGCTAACCTCGGGCGACTACACCTACGTCGTGCTTGAGGACGGCACAGTCAAGATAACCAAATATAACGGCACCTCCGACGAGATCGAGAGAGACCTGCCATCCGAGATAGACGGCAAGACCGTCACCGTCATAGGCAAGGAAGCCTTTGCGGGCGCAGAGGGCCTGACGGTCGTGAATTTCCCGACCGGTCTTGTCAAGATAGAGGAGAGAGCCTTTGCCGAAAGCTCGATAAAGAAGGCCTTCATGTATAGATCCAAGAGCCTTAAGGAGATAGGCGCCGAGGCATTCAGCAAGTGCCCGAATCTCGTCCAGGTCGATATGTCGTCGAGCCTTGAGACCGTCGGCGAGAAGGCGTTCTTCTATTGCACCAAGCTCAAAGTAGCCACTTTCAGAGGCAACACTCCGAATATAGCGGACTTTGCCTTCGACGCCTGCCCGAGCCTTGTTATCTACACCAAGGAGGGCATGGATAAGGTCATCGCCTACGCCGAAAAGAGCCTCATAGAGCTTAAATATCTCACCGTCTGAATTTAATACTCAAATAATAAAACGATCTGCCGCCTCATATGATTTTTTGAGGTGACAGATCATGTTTTTTCGGCTCAATGAAGCGATAGGGGCTTTCGTTTGGGGGCCGCCGATGCTGGCGGTGTTCCTGCTCACAGGGCTTTATCTCTCGATAAGATCGGGATTTTTTCAGATAAGAGGGGTCAAAACGTGGCTCGGCGGCACAGTGCTCTCAAAGCCCGCACCCGC
>SAMEA104315427__coassemble_2432_pt1 | contig 6798 bp, 6 predicted proteins | sample SAMEA104315427__metabat2_low_PE_039 | metagenome-assembled genome bin SAMEA104315427 (sample SAMEA104315427) | gut metagenome | biome: Monkey gut; feature: monkey-associated habitat; material: faeces | place: China | collected 2013
GCAGCCCGCAGCCTCCGCAAGGGCGGATATGCCGGGTCTCGGCTCCTCATTCATCATTCTGAGCCCGCGGCGCACCATTATGCGGTTCTCGCCCGTGAGGGTCACGACATCGCCGATAGTGCCGAGGGCGACAAGATCGCCGTACTCCGCAAGCAGCATATCCTCCTCCGCACCCTCAAGGGCGCAAACGAGCTTGAACGCCACACCGACGCCCGCCATTTCTTTGAAGCCGCTCGGGCAGTCGGGGCGGTGAGGGTCAACGACGGCATCAGCCTCGGGCAGCTCATCGCCGACCTTGTGGTGGTCGGTAATGACGAGCGAAACGCCGAGCTCCTTGGCTCTGGCGGCCTCCTTAACGGCAGAAACGCCGTTATCGACCGTCACTATCAGCTTGACTCCGCTCTCGGCAAGCTGCTCGACGGCGGCGATATTCAGCCCGTAGCCCTCGGTGAGCCTGTCGGGCACATATCTTATCACATTCGCTCCCCTCGCCTCGAGATATGAGTAGAGCAGAGCCGTTGCGGTAACGCCGTCCGCGTCGTAATCGCCGAAAACGCAGATAAGCTCAAAATCGTCTATCGCCCGATTTATCCTCTCGGCGGCAAGATCCATATCCTTTATCGAAAACGGGTCGAGCGACAAGGGGGCGTCGGGGTCAAAGAATTCATCTATCGAATTTATATCGTCAAAGCCTCTGGAGGTAACGAGAAGGGCGGCAAGGGGGTCTATGCTAAGCTCCTGTGCCGTTGAAGCGGCGAGATCCTTGTTGGTTTTCGCCACCACCCACTTCTTTCTTCTCATCAGCAATCATTCCTTTCAACTGAACGATTATAGCACTATTTATTTGATTTTTCAAGAATTTTATATATTTTAACCCTATTATTGCATATTTGCTGCGGTACGCGGTGCAAAATACGGTTATGAAAGGAGGGCGGCGCTATGCTTTACATCATATCCGCTGCGCTTGCCGCATATCTCATCGGAAGCGTCAGCTCGGCGGTGATAATCTCAAAAGCCGTCTACGGTGAGGATATCAGGGAGCACGGCAGCGGCAACGCCGGGGCGACCAACATGATGCGTATCCACGGCAAAAAGGCGGGCGCGGCAGTGCTGCTGTGCGACTTCTCAAAGGGGCTTATATGCGTTGCGGCGGCAAAGCTGCTCACGGTTTACGGCGGTGCGCCGTGGGCGACCGTATTCGTTGCGGGATTTTTTGCCCAATTAGGGCATACTTTCCCTGTTTTCTTCGGCTTCCGAGGCGGCAAAGGGGTCGCGACAGCGGCGGGGGCGGCCTTTGCGATAATGCCGCTGACGGCTCTGCTGCTCTTCGCGCTGTTTGCCGTTATCGTCGGCGCATTTCGCTTTGTTTCGCTCGCTTCCGGAGTCTGTGCGGCGCTGTATCCGCTGCTCGCCTATTTCCTGAACGGCAAGGAATACTTTGTATTCGCTGCCTGCTGCTCCGCGCTAATGGCATTAAAGCACATTCCGAATTTCATCCGCCTGCTTGACGGCAGGGAGAGCAAAATATCAAATTGAATACGGCTTTATCGCAGTCGCTTTTCCCGAACGGGCGGCGGCTGCAATTTTTTACTGTAATTTACTGTAATTGTGCATATGTTTTTTCGTCTGCAAGGCAACCTGAGAATGTACTTTCATATAATTGAACAAACGGTAGGCTCAAAACCGCCCCGCTTTTGCGAAAAATCGAGAATTTGAGAATTCGGGCGAAAATGAGCGAAAAACTGTTGTTTTATCTTTAACCCTGTGATATAATAGCAAACGGTAAATTATTAAACACGGAGGTTTTATCAATGAACTACGATGTTGCCGTTGTAGGCGCAGGCGTTATCGGCTCGCTTATTGCAAGAGATCTCAGCCGCTACAACATCAAAATTGCCCTTATCGAGAAATGCAACGATATGGCAATGGGCACTTCAAAAGCCAACAGCGCTATCGTTCACGCCGGTTTCGATGCGAAGCCCGGCACCCTCAAAGCACGCTTCAACGTAAGAGGCACCGAGATGATGCCCGAGCTGTGCAAGACTCTCAGCGTACCGTTCAAGCCCGTCGGCTCGCTCGTCGTCGCCTTCTCAGACGATGAGATGGAGACTCTGCACGAGCTGCTCGAGAGAGGCAAGGCAAACGGCGTGCCCGGCCTTGAGATCTATGACGCAGCGAAGCTCCGCGAGGAGGAGCCTCACATCAGTGAAGAGGCCAAGGGCGCTCTCTGGGCACCCACGGCAGGCATCGTCTGTCCCTATGAGCTGACCGTGGCAGCAGTTGAAAATGCAGTGGTCAACGGCACAGATTTCATCCGCAACTTTGCTGTCTCGGGGATCGACTATGACGGCAGCGTCTTCACTCTCTCAAACGGTGAAAGGAAGCTGACCGCAAAGTATGTCATCAACGCCGCCGGTGTATTCTGCGACGAGATAGCGGCGCTCATCGGCGACGATTCGATACATACCACCCCCAGAAAGGGCGAATATATGCTCTGCGACAAGTCGATAGGCTCGCTTACGAATCACACGATATTCCAGTGCCCCACCGATATGGGCAAGGGTGTCCTCGTCACACCGACGGTCGACGGCAACCTGCTCATCGGCCCGAGCGCGCTTGACATCGAGGATAAGACCGACGTTTCCACCACCTCGAGCGCACTTGCCGGGATCCTTGCTGCTGCCAAGAAGTCCGTCCCCTGCCTCACCACGAGAGAGGTCATCACCTCCTTCGCCGGCCTCAGAGCGCACTGCGACAGAGACGATTTCATCATTGAGCCGAGCGAGAAGAATGACAAATTCATCAACGTCGCCGGCATCGAATCCCCCGGCCTCTCCTCCGCGCCCGCAATAGCCGAGTATGTCGCCGATATGCTTGCAAAGGCTATGAGCGCCGAGAAGAAGGACGGCTTCAAGCCCGACAGAGCGGAGCCCGTCCGTTTCAGACACATGAGCAACGACGAGCGCAAGGCTCTCATTGAGAAGAACCCCGCTTACGGCAGGATAATCTGCCGCTGCGAGACGATAACCGAGGGCGAGATCCTCGACGCCATCCACGCACCCGCCGGCGCAAGAGACGTTGACGGCGTTAAGCGCAGGACGAGAGCGGGCATGGGTCGCTGCCAGGGCGGCTTCTGCGGCTCCAAGGTCGTTGAGCTGCTTGCAAGAGAGCTGGGCGTTGAGATCAACGAGATAACCAAATTCGGCGGCGGCTCAAAAATCCTTTATGACAGAACAAAGTGAGGCGGAAAATATGCTTAATTATGATATAGTTGTAATCGGCGGAGGCCCCGCAGGCATGGCTGCCGCACTCAAGGCAAAGGAATGCGGCGTTGACAGCATACTCATCCTCGAGAGAGCCGAGACCCTCGGCGGCATCCTCGAGCAGTGCATACATACCGGCTTCGGCCTTCATTACTTCGGCGAGGAGCTCTCCGGCCCCGAATACGCCGACAGATTCATTCAGCTCGTCAACGAGCAGGGCATTGAATACAAGACCGACACAATGGCTCTCCAGATAACCGAGGATAACATCGTCTACGCCTGCAACAAGACCGACGGTCTGCTTGAGATTCAGGCTAAGGCTATCATCCTCGCAATGGGCTGCCGCGAGCGTCCCAGAGGAGCGCTTAACATCGCGGGCACCAGAGCCTCGGGCGTTATGAGCGCCGGCACGGCTCAGAAATATGTCAACATCGACGGCTATATGCCCGGCAAAAAGGTCGTCATACTCGGCTCGGGCGATATCGGCCTTATCATGGCCCGCCGCATGACCCTTGAGGGCGCGGAAGTCAAGGTAGTCTGCGAGCTTATGCCCTATTCCAGCGGCCTGACGAGAAACATCGTCCAGTGTCTCAACGATTTCGATATCCCCCTGCGTCTGAGCTGCACCGTTATCGAGGTTCACGGCAAGGACAGAGTCGAGGGCGTTACCATCGCCGATGTCGACGAGAACCGCAGACCCATCAAGGGCACGGAGCAGTATATCGAATGCGACACTCTCATGCTTTCGGTCGGTCTTATCCCCGAGAACGAGCTTACCAGAGCTGTCGGCATCCAGCTTGACCCCGTCACCAACGGCGCCGTGGTCGACGAATTCAGAGAGACCTCCCACAAGGGCGTTTTCGCCTGCGGCAACGTGCTGCACGTCCACGACCTTGTCGACTATGTTACCCTCGAGAGCCAGACGGCCGGCGAGGGCGCGGCAAGATATGTGCTCGGCAAGACCGGCGAGCATGAATACGTCAAGACCAAGGGCGTGAACGGCGTGCGCTACATAGTGCCTCAGAAGGTCGATATCAAGAATGACGACGATGTGAAGCTCTACTTCAGAGTCGGTCAGACTTATAAGAACGCCAAGGTCGTCGTTAAATATAACGGCGAAGAGATCCTCAGCCGCAAGAGACCCAGACTCGCCCCCGGCGAAATGGAAAACGTCGTTATCAAGAACGACGTGCTCAAGGGCTTTGCAGCCGACGGCGTTATAGAAATTTCGGTGGAGGGTTGATTTATGCAGAAGAATATTATTTGCGTGGCCTGCCCCATGGGCTGCGGCATAACCGTTGAACTCAGCGACAGCGGCGAGATACTTTCCGTCACGGGCAACACCTGTAAGAGAGGCGACGCCTATGCAAGAAGCGAATGCAGCAATCCCGTCAGGAGCCTTGCGACTACCGTTAAGGTCGACGGCGGCATTCACAATGTGGTCCCCTGCAAATCGGCGGGTCCCCTGCCCAAGGGCATGATCATGGACTGCATGAAGGCGGTCAACGCCGCGGAAGTCAAAGCGCCCGTCAAGCTCGGCGATATCCTCATTGAGAATATCTGCGGCACCGGAGTCAACATCGTGGCTACCAACCACTGCCCCTGCAAGTAAGGCTTTTTAAGTCTTTCGGCACGCCGAAAATCAGCTTTTTCGGCGTGCCTGTTTTGCGCCCTTTTGAGCGGCGGATTTAATCGTATGTCACGGGGTCAAATAGTAACAAAATTTGTTACTGAATTTTAACAGTTTTTTAATTGAATATGAGAATTGTTTAAGGTAAAATTAGTTTACAAAACAGTGTGGGGATGTATATATTATGCAGAAGAGTTCTATAGTCAAAATAATTTTGTCAATTCTCGCCGCAGCGGCAATCATTTTCGGAGTTGTCGTCGGCATTAAACATATATCGGATAATAAAAAAGAGGATACAAGCGGCACTTCGACCTCACAGAGCGGCGAGTCCTCCTCAGATGAATCGGGCACCGCAGATCAGGCTCAGGCCTCAACGGCGGGCGAGACCGAGACCGAGACCGAAACCACGGCGGCCGCAACCACAAAGGCGGATAAAACGACCACAGGCAAACACACAAAGCCGCCCAAGACCACCAAGACGCCGAAGGCCGAAAAGACCACCAAGCGCAGCGGCTCATCAGGCGGCAAAGAGACCATGACCTATCACGACATGGATTACTCCTGCTTCGATGACTGCGCCTTTATCGGTAATTCGCGAGTGCTCGACCTCAAGAATTACGGCCTTGCCGAGAATGTCTATGCGAGCGTCGGTTTGACGGTCGACACGGTATTCACCGAGAAAGCCTCAGGCAGCAGCGTCGTTATAATCGACGAGCTCAAGGGCAAGCATTTCAAGAAGGTTTTCCTGATGTTCGGCGATAACGAATGCGGCTGGCCGAATACAAGCGTTTTCATCAAGAGATACGCCAAGGTAATAGCGGCGGTCAGGGAGAGAGTGCCCGAAGCGGAGATCTATCTGCAATCCGTGCTGCCCATCAGCAGAGCCGCCGACGCAAAGAACGAATACGGCTGCAACAATGCGGCGATAAACAAAGTCAACGAAGCGATAAAGCAGCTCGCCAAGGATGAAGGCGTGCGTTACATAAACCCCGCCGCCTCAATGACCGATTCCCAGGGCTTCCTGCCCGACGAAGCGGCGAGCGACGGAGTGCATCTGAGAAAGAAATACTGCCGCATCTGGCTCAACTACTTAGCTGATAATATGTGATATGGGGGAAGATATAATGAAGAAATTTACGGCGCTTATACTTGCCGCGATCATTGCGGCTCTTCTTTGCAGCTGCTCCGGCGGCAAGACCCTGCCCGATGCCCCGACTCTGGCGGCGGCTCTCGCAAGCGGACTTGATTTTGACGAAGAGCTTGAGGACAGCGGCGCAGATATCGCCTACTCCTTCTACGGCGTCGACGAGGCTCAGTGCAAGAGCGCGGCTCTCTATAAAGGCAGCAGCGCGTCGGTCGACGAGGTCGCCGTATTTGAATGCGTTGACGCCGACGCAGCGAACGCTGTCGCAGCCCTTGCGAGCGAGAGGCAGCAGTATCTGCACGACGGCTACAGCAACTACGGCCCCGAGCAGGTGCCGAAGATTGATTCAGGCGTTATCAAGGCAGTCGGCAACACCGTTATATTCTGCATCAGCAATTCACCCGAGAAGATAGATTCGATCATAGACGCGTCCCGCAAATAATCACGGAGAAGTAATTTATGGTTTTTTCTGATTCCGTTTTCCTCTTCATGTTTTTGCCGCTGACGCTTGCCGTCTATTACGCGGTTCCGTTCGCTTTCAAAAATACAGTTTTGTTTCTTACCGGCTTGCTCTTTTACGCATGGGGCGAGCCGGTTTATGTGCTTATAATGCTGCTCTCCACCGCCATCGACTACTGCGCCGGGCGGTTAATGGATCGCTTTGATTCAAACAAAAAGATACGCAAGGCTACTTTGCTCGTATCGGTGGTGATGAATCTCTCGCTGCTCGGTATATTCAAATACGGCAGCTTCTTCATCGG
>SAMEA104315427__coassemble_3499_pt1 | contig 4910 bp, 3 predicted proteins | sample SAMEA104315427__metabat2_low_PE_039 | metagenome-assembled genome bin SAMEA104315427 (sample SAMEA104315427) | gut metagenome | biome: Monkey gut; feature: monkey-associated habitat; material: faeces | place: China | collected 2013
TCTGACGGCAGCCCGCCGTTATCGGGCAGGGCATGAATGTGCCGTGTGAACGGGTGGTCAACGAAGATATCTTCGTCCTGTTTAGGGCGGAGATTTTATTTTTTGCGGGAATTTTCATTGAGGTAATACCAAGCATTTATATAAATGGAGGAATTTGAAATGTACGAAAAAGTTTCGTCAAACTTTGATTTCGTAAGCCGTGAGAAGGCCGTCCTCGACTTCTGGAAGAAGAACGACATCTTTGAGAAGAGCATCGAGAACCGTGAGGGCTGCCCGACCTACACGTTTTACGACGGCCCGCCGACCGCAAACGGCAAGCCGCACATCGGTCACGTTCTGACCAGAGTTATCAAGGATATGATCCCCAGATACCGCACTATGAAGGGCTACATGGTGCCCCGTAAGGCGGGCTGGGATACCCACGGTCTGCCCGTCGAGCTTGAGGTCGAGAAGCTGCTCGGCATCAACGGCAAGGATCAGATAGAGAAATACGGCGTTGAGCCTTTCATCAAACTCTGTAAGGAGAGCGTTTGGAAGTATAAGGGAATGTGGGAGGATTTCTCCGGCACCGTCGGCTTCTGGGCCGATATGGAGCACCCCTACGTCACCTATCACAACAGCTATATCGAATCCGTCTGGTGGTCGCTCAAGGAGATATGGAATAAGGGACTGCTTTATAAAGGCTTCAAGATAGTCCCCTATTGCCCCCGCTGCGGCACCCCCCTGTCCTCTCACGAGGTTGCTCAGGGCTACAAGGCCGTCAAGGAGCGCTCTGCAATAGTCCGCTTCAAGGTCAAGGGCGAGGACGCTTATTTCCTTGCGTGGACGACCACCCCCTGGACCCTGCCCTCCAACGTCGCCCTCTGCGTCAACCCCGACGAGACCTATTGCAAGGTCAAGGCGGCGGACGGCTATACTTATTATATAGCCGAGGCTCTTATGGATACCGTGCTCGGCTCGCTCGGCGATGAGGAGAACGGCGTCAAGGCCTATGAAGTGCTTGAGAGCTTCAAGGGCAAGGATCTTGAATACAAAGAATACGAGCCTCTCTTTGCCTGCGCCGGCGAATGCGCCGCAAAGCAGAATAAAAAGGCTCACTTCGTCACCGCCGACAATTACGTTACCATGTCCGACGGTACCGGAATAGTCCATATCGCCCCCGCATTCGGCGAGGACGACGCAAGGATAGGCCGCAACTACGACCTGCCCTTCGTTCAGTTCGTCGACGGCAAGGGTAATATGACCGCCGAGACACCCTATGCCGGCAAATTCGTCAAGGACGCCGATCCCCTCGTGCTTCAGGATCTCGACAAGGAGGGCAAACTCTTTGCCGCGCCGAAATTTGAGCATGATTATCCGTTCTGCTGGCGCTGCGACACTCCGCTTATCTACTATGCAAGAGAATCCTGGTTCATCAAGATGACCGCCGTTAAGGATAACCTTGTTAAGAATAACAACACCGTCAACTGGATCCCCGAGAGCATCGGCAAGGGCCGCTTCGGCGACTGGCTTGAGAATATCCAGGATTGGGGCATCAGCCGTAACCGCTACTGGGGCACTCCGCTCAACATTTGGGAATGCTCCTGCGGCCACAGACATTCGATAGGCTCTATCGCCGAGCTTAAAGAGCTGAGCGACAACTGCCCCGACGATATCGAGCTTCATCGCCCGTTCATCGACGACGTAACTATCAAGTGTGAGAAGTGCGGCGGCGTGATGAAGAGAGTGCCCGAGGTCATCGACTGCTGGTACGACTCCGGCGCAATGCCCTTCGCTCAGCACCACTATCCGTTTGAGAATCAAGAGGTATTCAAGCAGCAGTTCCCCGCCGCTTTCATCTCCGAGGCGGTCGATCAGACCAGAGGCTGGTTCTATTCGCTGATGGCTATCTCCACCCTGCTGTTTGACAGATCCCCGTATGAGAACGTCATCGTCCTCGGCCTCGTGCAGGATGAGAACGGTCAGAAGATGTCCAAATCCAAGGGCAACGCCGTTGACCCGTTCGACGCCCTCTCTACCTACGGCGCTGATGCTATCCGCTGGTATTTCTACACGAATTCCGCCCCGTGGCTGCCCAACCGCTTCCACGGCAAGGCCGTTGTCGAGGGTCAGCGCAAATTCATGGGCACCCTGTGGAATACCTATGCTTTCTATATTCTGTATGCGAATATAGATAAATTTGACCCCACCCAGTATGAGCTTGATTACTCCAAGCTCTCCATCATGGATAAATGGCTGCTTTCAAGGCTCAACTCCCTTATCGGCACGGTCGACGGCTACCTCGGCAGCTACGCTATCCCCGAGGCGGCAAGGGCGCTCCAGAGCTTCGTTGACGACATGAGCAACTGGTATGTCCGCCGCGGCAGGGAGCGCTTCTGGGCACAGGGCATGGAGCAGGATAAGATAAACGCCTACATGACCCTCTACACCGCTCTTGTCACCGTTATCAAGCTGGCTGCCCCGATGATCCCGTTCATGACCGAGGATATCTACCGCAACCTTGTTTGCAGCGTCGATAAGACCGCCCCCGAGAGCGTCCACCTCTGCGACTACCCCGTCGCCGACCCCGCCATCATCAATAAGGATCTCGAGACCTCCATGGATGAGGTACTCAACGTGGTCGTGCTCGGCAGAGCCGCCAGAAACGGCGCAAATATCAAGAACAGACAGCCCCTCGGCAGGATGTTCGTCACCGCGCCGAAGAAACTCGATAAGGAATACTGCGAGATAATCGAGGATGAGCTGAACGTCAAGGAGCTTGAATTCGTTGACGACTCCGCCTCCTATGTTTCCTACAGCTTCAAGCCGCAGCTCAAGACCGTCGGCCCCAAATACGGCAAGCTGCTCGGCGGCATCAGAGCCTATCTCCAGAGCGTTGACGGCACGGCAGCAAAGCAGGAGCTTGACTCAAACGGCGCTATCAGCTTCACCGTTGACGGCAATGAAGTCTCGCTCGCGGCGGAGGATCTGCTCATCGAGACAGTTCAGAAGGACGGCTTCAGAGCCGAGAGCGGCGGCGGCGTGACCGTGGTGCTCGACACCAACCTCACCCCCGAGCTTGTCGAGGAGGGCTTCGTCAGGGAGCTTATCTCCAAGATCCAGACCATGCGTAAGGACGCGGGCTTCGAGGTCATGGACACCATCAGGGTCTATGTCAGCGGCAACGACGGCATCGCAGCCATCTTTGACAAGCACGGCGCGGAGATAAGCCACGACGTGCTCGCCACCGAGATAATCAAGGCCGCGGGCGGCTCCTATTTCAAGGAATGGGATATCAACGGCGAAAAAGTTACCCTCGGCGTTGAGAAAAACTAATTTTCCTATAGGCTATAATGAATAAAATTTAATCATAATTTGTTTAACATTTATTCATTTTTTATCGCAAAAGGTGTTGACATACTGCTTCACCTGTGGTAATATAAGTTAACAATTGTTGCTCTTGCAATAAAAATCGAAAGGAATGGTTCAAATGAAAAAGACACTTGCAATTGTTCTTGCACTCGTTCTTGCATTCTCCATGACCGCTATGGCGTTTGCAGAGGATCCCACCACCACCACCACTGCTGCTTCTACCGTAGCACCTGTCGGCGGTGTTCCCGGCTCTTATGACAACAATGTTTGCCCCAAGTGCGGCGCTAAGTTCGCTATCGAAGCTGAGTACAACAAGCACGTTGCTGCTTGCACCGTTGTTGATCCCGCTCCCACCAAGGACTATGTTGACCTCACCGTTAAGGACGTTCTCAACGCTATCGTTGAGCTCATTAAGTCCAGCAACACTCAGTGGGACGACATCGAGTCCGTTGTTACCCGTCTTGTTGACCTCGTTGAGAATCTTCTCAAGGGTATCACTGTTCCCGAGGCAGACGTTAACGGCGCTATCGACGACCTTAAGGCTAAGGTTGGCAACAGCGGCAAGCTTGGCGATCTCCTTGATTCCCTGAAGGCAAAGATCAAGTCCTTCTATGCAGGCGACAAGGCTACTACCGAGGCTACCACCGCTGCTGAGAAGCCCGCAGAGACCGGTTCCGCAACCGCAGGTATCGCTGCTTTCGCAGCTATCTCCGTTGCTGCTGCCGCTGCATATGTTTGCACCAAGAAAAAGGCATAATTTAAGCGACAATTGCTTATTTTGATTCGATTAAATTAGCGCAAGAATTTGATTGAATAGCCGAGAGGCTGTTGCATTACGCAGCAGCCTCTTTTTTTTGTTTAAAATTATCTGTAAAAAACGATTAAATTTAAACAATTTATTATTTTTGACCGAATTGTATTGTTTTTTTTGCTCCAATCTGTCATAATTAGATAAACTTAAATTATCGGAGGACATTTCAAATGAAAAAAACGATAGCAATAATCGCAGCGGTCGTCATAGTCATCGCCGCCGGCGCCGGCATTTACTTCGGACTCCTTGCCTATAAGGATAATCCCACCGACCTCACCGTCACCGAGGACAGTCTCCAGCTCAACGAAGGCACGATAGAGGTTTATCTCAAGACCCCCGAGCGCTACAGAGCGGCTCTCGTCAGCTCCTACGGCCTCGGCGAAAAGAGGACGGAAGAATTCTTTGCTGAGCCGGAGAACTGGCTCGCCTATGACCTGATACTGAATCTCAAAAACGAGAGCGAACGCGACCTGACCGTTGTCGGCTTCAAAACCAATATCAAGGGCGGCGACGTGTTTATCAGCAGCAATATCGGCGGCGAGCTGACCCTGACCCCCGGCGCAGTCTACCCCATCAGCGCCAGCATCCTTATAAATAACGGCGACCTGACCCTCGAGCAGGCAAAGGAAATGATCGACAAAAACGATTTTGAGATAATCTACGGCACCAAGACAAGCGAGGATGCCGACCTCAGCGAAACTATGTTAGCGCCTGTCGCAAAGGGCTGACAGAGGTAGTTAAATGGGCT